>Ga0308172_1000040_pt1 | contig 293698 bp, 264 predicted proteins | sample PhyGR2_FD_202134 | JGI IMG/M metagenome (GOLD analysis project Ga0308172, IMG submission 202134) | Phyllosphere microbial communities from UC Gill Tract Community Farm, Albany, California, United States - DLSLSG.R2 | ecosystem: Host-associated > Plants > Phyllosphere > Unclassified | place... | reverse complement strand
TGCCTGGCGGCAATAGCGCGGTGGTCCCACCTGACCCCATGCCGAACTCAGAAGTGAAACGCCGTAGCGCCGATGGTAGTGTGGGGTCTCCCCATGCGAGAGTAGGACACTGCCAGGCATCAAATAAGCCAAGAGGCCATCCGCAAGGATGGCCTTTTTGCTATGCCCGCTATATAAATATTTTCTGTTATTTCGCCCAATTTTCACGCCAGTCTTCAATGCGCATCACAAAAATCACGCTATATTCTTCGCCCGCTATTTGTTTTAATTGTTAACTCAATATTAACAATTGAGTTACATTTAAACGGCGGGACGCCGACTTCACGCTTTATCTGGCTCGGAGAATAGAAAATGACAGAAACAACCTCGGCCATTGAGGATGGAAATACCGTCGATTCGGCAGTGCAGGACAAAAAGAAACGCATTTTCGCTATTGTTGGCGCTTCATCGGGTAACCTGGTGGAGTGGTTTGATTTTTACGTCTATTCCTTCTGTTCTATCTACTTTGCCGCTTCATTTTTCCCCGCCGGTAACAGCACCACCCAATTGCTACAAACTGCCGGTGTGTTCGCCGCCGGTTTCTTCATGCGCCCGATCGGCGGCTGGTTGTTCGGTTATATTGCCGATAAGCATGGTCGCAAAAACTCGATGCTGATCTCTGTTTGCATGATGTGTGCAGGATCGCTGGTGATCGCCTGTTTACCGACCTATGAGTCGATCGGAAGTTGGGCTCCGGTGCTACTGTTGGTTGCGCGTCTGTTCCAGGGCCTGTCGGTCGGCGGTGAGTACGGTACCAGCGCCACCTATATGAGCGAGGTGGCAATAAAAGGGCGACGTGGTTTCTATGCTTCTTTCCAGTATGTCACGCTGATTGGTGGCCAATTGCTGGCGTTGCTGGTTCTGGTGGCTCTGCAGCAGATCCTCTCTGCTGAGGAATTAAAAGCTTGGGGCTGGCGTATTCCCTTTGCGATTGGCGCGGTATTGGCGGTAGTGGCGTTATATCTGCGTCGGTCGCTGAATGAAACCTCCGATGCCAAAACCCGTAACCATAAAGATGCGGGTTCACTGAAGGGGCTGTGGAAAAATCGTAAAGCCTTCCTGATGGTGTTGGGCTTTACCGCCGGTGGTTCGCTGAGTTTTTATACTTTTACGACCTATATGCAAAAGTACTTGGTCAATACTTCCGGGATGGACGCCAAGCTGGCCAGCGGCATTATGACCGCTGCACTCTTTATCTACATGCTGCTGCAGCCCTTGGTCGGGGCATTGTCAGACAAGATCGGTCGCCGCAGTTCAATGCTGATCTTTGCCTCGTTGGCGACCTTGCTGACCGTGCCTATCTTGCTGACGCTGAAAAATGTCAGCAACCCTTATGCGGCCTTCGGTCTGATTGTGCTGGCGTTATTTATCGTCAGTTTCTATACCTCGATCAGCGGGCTGCTGAAGGCTGAAATGTTCCCGCCGGAGGTGCGTGCGTTAGGCGTTGGCCTGTCTTATGCGGTGGCTAATGCGATGTTTGGCGGGTCGGCGGAATATGTTGCACTGTCGCTGAAGTCGTTTGGCTTCGAGAATGCCTTCTTCTGGTATGTTTCCGGCATGTGTCTGCTGGCGCTGATCGTTTCTCTTCGCTTGCACCGCAAAGGGAAAGAGATCCAGCTGTGAATCAGCGGGTTGCGTGGTAAAGGCTATAGCCGGTCGCTGCTCCCGCGACATCCCAGGCAAAATCTTTCCAACTCCAGCCGGTGCCGCCTTCGCGACTGTCATACAGTTCTTTGGCGGCGCCGAGCCCGATTGAAAACATCAGGCCAAAGCTGCGGCTGCGTGCCTCATTCCAGTTTTGATGATCGCCATAAGCCGCACCGGCGGCAGCGAAAGCCGCAGAGGCGACAAAGTGTTGTGCCTTGTCTTTCCCGGTCCAGCTGTCATTTGCCAGGTGGGTACAGCCGCTGGTGAGCAATAGAAAGGGGAGCACGGCCAGGCAGCGGAGTGGGCGCATAATGAAAACATCCTGTTGTCATGACACATAAAAACCCCGGCATAGGCCGGGGTGAGACTGCTGAAAAACATATAATGTTTGTCAGCAGGCGCTAAAGGTTTTGAAAATAAATCAGGAAAATCAATTTATTGATTTTCGGCTGATGACACAAAGGGGGAAAAACCACGCTTTTATCCCCCTTTGTCAACAATCTGACCCCGGCATAGGCCGGGGTCTGCGATAGCTAAATTATAGCGGGATTACAGTATACGGCTAATCAACCGGTCAATACGGATACGGCGCAGACGGCGGATCAACTTGCGCACTTTGATCGGGTACTGCTGGATGCTTTGCAGTTCCAGGTAGTTCCCCACGACGGTGGTGTGAGTGCGGATGCACTCCAGCTCTTTATGCCGTTGCTCACGCATCTCCTGCTTGGGATCGTGGATCAGAATGGCATTTTCCAGATCCAGCCGCCAGGCGCGCGGATTGAGGTTATTACCGGTAATCAACTGCCATTCGTCATCGACCCACATGCCTTTCAGGTGGTAGCTGTTATCGCCGTCTTTCCACAGGCGAACAATCAGTTGGCCGGTATCGACATAGCGCTGCAAGCGGCTGAGAAAGCGTCGCAGGTTGATTTCGTACAGATAAGGCAGGGCGCCGATAATTTTGAACGGCTGATCTTCCGGAATATAGAAATCATTGGCGGTTTTGTCGCCCACAATAATTTCCACCTGTTTGCCCTGGCGCAGCAGATAGATGATATTGCGCACCAGCAGGGCCGGCAGGTTGAAGTAAGGGGTGCACAGCGTCAGTTTCTGATCGGCACAGGACATCAGATGGTGAATGGTTTTATTCAACACGCTTTGCTTACCCAGCCCAACCAGCGGCGTTACCGCCAGCTCATCGTTGCCCGCCTGGTTGCGAAACTGATAACCGGCTCGGCGCAGACCGAAACGAAATAAGCGAGTTTCGTTTTTGATCTCCGGGCTCTTGGGACGATCGTCACGATCCAAACGTTGCACGGCACCGGCGGTCAGCAGGTGCTGCTTGATGTAATCGATCATGGTATTGGCCAATTCGCCATTGGTGATCAACTGGTAACGATCGTAGCGGTATTTCTCATGCTGATGCAGGTAAACGTCATTGATGCTGGCACCGCTGTAAACCACGGTATCGTCGATCACAAAACCTTTCAGGTGCAACACGCCCAGGGCTTCGCGGGTATTCACCGGCACGCCGTAGATTGGCACGGAAAGCTCTGGGTGCTGGTCTGCCATTGAGCAATACCAATCGGCGTTGGTATTGGCGGCCGCGGCGCCGATGCGTCCACGCTGGGCACGATGCCAGTCGACCAGAATGCAAATCTCCAGCGCCGGGCACCGCTGCTTGGCTTGATAAAGCGCGTTGAGAATATCGCGTCCGGCGTCGTCATGCTCCAGATACAGAGCGACCAGATAAATGCGTTGGGTGGCGTTAGCGATCAATTCCAGCAGCGTGGCACGGTAATCAGACGGTGTGTACAAAGTACGTACATCAGCTACCGTCTGGGGGAGTTTGGGCAGTTGTGCAAGGTGTTGTTGATGTTTGCTACGTTTAAATTTTGACAACATCACAGTGCGCTTCTTCTCTCATGATTAGATGGCCGGAACGCCAAATACGGGAAAACAGTAAATCGAATAATCGGGCGATAATACCACTAGTTGTCCCGATTGTGCGTATGTTTTGGCGTTAAGTGGTGGATTCGTAGCGCATTGCGACACAGGTCACTGCGCTTCTTCCGCCTGCAGCGGCAGGGTCAAATTGACGATACCGTCCTCAAGCTGCACATCGATGCCAAAGCCCAGCCGTTGCGCCAGCGCTATCATTCCGCGGTTATTAGGCATGGTGATGCCGGTCAGGCGGGCCAACCCGTGGGCGCGGGCATAGGCAATCATTTTTTCCAACAGTTGACGCCCCAGACCGAGCCCTTTCAGATCTGAACGCACCAGCACGGCAAATTCCGCGTCGGTATTATCCGGGTCGGAGAGGGCACGTGTTACGCCAATGATTTGGTCATCCCGCACCGCGACAAAAGCCATCTCCCGATCGTAGTCGATCTGCGTCATGTTAGCCAAATCGTCATGGGTAAACTCGTTGATCTCACTGAAGTAGCGATAGTAGAGATCTTCCTTGGTCACGCGATCGATAAAGTGTTTCAGCGCGGGTTCATCTTCTGGCAGGATCGGTCGGAACAGGCATTGCGAGCCGTCTTTCAATCCGATGGTTTCTTCCAGCTCATGAGGGTAAGGACGGATCGCCAGCCGTGCCTGCGGATCACCTTCGAACGGAGCAAGCTGCATGGAAACGTCGAGCAGGGTGAATTCGCTGCCAGAGGCCAGAACCGGGTGGATATCCAGACGGGTAATTTCCGGGCAGTCGAGGATCAGATTGGACACCTGCACCAGCAAGCGGCTCAGTCCAGGGATATCCAGCGGTCGTAAAGCGCTGCGGCCGCGAATTTTTCCGCCTTTCACCGCCTGCAATACCAGATAACGTGCCAGCGCCATATTCAGCGGCGGCAGCGCTACGGCGACCTGATTTTCCTGGCGCCATTCGATACCGCCTTCACCCAGCATGATCAGCGGGCCGAAAATGGCATCTTGCTCCACCGCGATACGAAGCTCCTGCGCTCCGGCGCGGTTAGCCATGCTCTGAACCAGCAGGCCGTGAATGCGCGCTTGTGGATAGGTACGTTTAACGCGGTCGAGAATTGCCTCAGCGGCGCGTTGTACCTCGGTAGCGGTGCGCAAATAGAGCATTACACCCTGAACTTCAGACTTGTGCGGAATATCGGGGGAGCGCAGCTTCAGGGCCACCGGATAGCCAATTTGCTCGGCAATATGCACGGCTTCGGCGCTGTCTTCGGCAATCCAGGTAGGCAGCGTCGTCAGGTCATAGGCCTTTAGAATCGACTGTACCTCGTGGGTATCGAGCTGCGTTGCGCCTTCCGCCAGCGCCTGCTGAATCAATCGGTGAGCGTCGGCGGTGTTGGCCGTCAAACCGACCGGAAGCGCCGGGGTTTCTTTAAGCTGTTTCTGATTACGGCGATATTCCACCATATGCATAAACGCGGTTACTGCACCTTCCGGCGTTCGGTAGGTGGGAATACCGGCTTCGGTAAATAACCGGCGGGCTTCTTGCGAAGAGTACTCGCCGCACCAGTTGGTCAGCAAAGTCACGCGTTTGCCACGCGGGTGCTGACGCACGGCCTCGATAATACGTTCGGCGGTCAGGGTGCCTGGGGCTGCCGCGCTAGGTGCGTGGATCAGCAATAAAGCGTCGTAGTCGTGGCTGTCGAGCAGGGTCTTGACCGCCGCCAGATAGCGCTGCGGTGTTGCATCGTCTCGCAGGTCAATCGGGTTGCCGGCGCGTATAAAGTCGGGCAAGGCGTCACCCAACTGCGCCAGGATCTCGTCTCCCAGCGGCGCCAGCTTGCCGTTGCGTCCCAGCAGTTCGTCCAACGCCATTGCCGCCGGTGCCGCACCGTTGCTGACGATCATCAACCGCTCTCCGCGCAACGGATGCATATGGCTCAGCGTTTCCACTGCCGAGAACAGCTCGTGGGTATCCTGTACGCGCAGTAAACCGGCGCGTTGGATTGCGGCATCGTAAGCGGCATCCAGCCCCTGCTGACTGTTTAGCAACAGCTGGGCCTGCTGACTGCGTCCGCTTTTGACTACCAGAATGGGTTTGTTGCGCGAAGCACTGCGCGAGGCAGATAAAAAGCGGCGCGCATCGCTGATGTTTTCCAGATACAGCAGGATGGCGCTGGTTTTACTGTCGCGCGCCAGAAAATCCAGCAGGTCGTCGACGTCAATATCCAGGCTGTCGCCCAGCGCGATAAAATAGGAAAAGCCGACTTCGCGTTGCTGTGCCCAGTCGAGAATGGTATTGGCCACCGCGGCGGACTGGGAAATAAACGCCAGCTTGCCCTTCAGGATCGGTACCGGCGAGAAACTGGCGTTGATGCCTTGCCAGGGGGCCAGCAGGCCCAGGCTGTTCGGCCCCAGCAGGCGCATCGAATAACGCTGCGCGCAGGCTTTCAGCTCGGCGAACTGTTCTGGCGGCGAGGAGAGCACAATGGCCGTTTTGCAGCCGCGTTTGCCCAAATCATCAATCAAGGCCAGATTGCGATGCGCATGGGTACACAGTATGGCCAGATCGGGGCTGAGCGGCAGGCTGGCGACGTCCGGGTAGGCCATGACTCCGCATACCGCCTTATAACGCGGCGTGACGGGCATGACCGGCCCATTGAAGCCGCCGGCCAGCAGGTTGCTCATCATCAGGTTGCCGGCGCGGCCAGGCTGCTGTGAAGCGCCGAGAACGGCAATCGATTTAGGACGTAAAAGCGCTTCTAACCCTCGCTGGCTCATGCACGGCTCCTTTATATCCGTTATCCTTCAAAAGACAGGGGTGTTGGCTGCCCTCTCTCACCCTGGTCACTTAGTTAACTAAGCTCCCTGGGATGCGTTCAGTTGCCGCCTACCTGTCTTTCGAATGCTATTGGCTATAGGCAACGTTACCGCCTTGATTCTAGGCGTTTTACAACGGTTTTGCTGTGACCGGTGCCTCCGGGCGAGTAGGTTTCCCTGCCAGATACTGTTGACGGAAGTAGCGAAAATGCTCAGCCAGGCCGTCGGCCGCGGCGGTATCACCGGCCTGTTGCAACAGCGCTGTCGCCACTTCCGCGGTGCAGTGCTGCTCGGTGCGGCTGGCTTCACGCAGTTGGTAATTTGAGGCGGCGGTAACATTGAGCGAAAACACCGGAAACTGATTGAGGTACGGGCTTTTGCGGAACATCTTGCTCGCCTCGGTCCAGGTGCCGTCGAGCATAATAAACAGCGGCGGTTTGCCACCGACGGGCAGTTCGCTGAATACCGGTCGTTCAGGGGCGGCATAAGATGCGGGAAACACCACGTAAGGCTGACGTTCGGGATCGTTAATCGCCGCCAGCAGGCCAGGGTCAACCTCGGTACGTGACCAAAGAAACGCCTGGGTGTCCGGCAGAATATCGGCGATCAATCTGCCGGTATTGCTTGGTTTGAGCGGTTCTGCGCCAAACATGATCAGGCAAAAACGGCTGGCGGCCGGCTGCGGCTGGATGGTGTCACACAGGCAGTTTTTTTGTGGCAGCAGACACCCCTGACAACGCGTAATGCGGTTGCCACGCGCCAGAAAAGGGCGGGTTGATCGTTCCAGGCGAAACTGGCGCAGGCGAAGTACGGCGTTGTCGGTCATAAAGATCCCGGGGAAAAAACGCCATTGTAACGCAGAAAAAAGCCCGACGGGAGCGTTCGGGCCGGTTTGAAATGCGGCGGTGTCATTGACAATGGGCAACACCGTCTGGACTTTCTGCGTTAAACTAGTTCATTGAGCCAGTTATCAAACGGCGTTTTCGGCATGGCGCCATTGAGCATGTCGACCATTTTTCCGTCGCGGAAGAGCATAATGGTCGGGATACTGCGGATGCGGAAACGGGCGCTCAGTTCCGGTTCAGCCTCGGTATTCACTTTTACGAAGCGGACTTTACCGGCGCGCTCTTCGGCAACGTCTTCGAAGATCGGCGCAAAGCTGACGCAAGGACCACACCACGGTGCCCAAAAGTCGACCACCACCGGCAGGCCATCCTGCAGCAGCGCGTCCAGTGTCGCGGCGGTGGCATTGATCACTTCACCGTCAAAAAGCGCATGGCCGCAACGGCCGCATTTTGCGCCGTCAGCCACACGATCTTCAGGTACGCGGTTGGTGGCATTACAAGCGGGACAAACTGTATTCATGATGACCTCGGATACTGGGAAAGCACGACATACCGCATTCGGGTTGCGGAGATGTATCTTTAATGCTGCTTATTATCGTTAAAAGCGCGTCAATGAACAAAGAGGTTTGTTCAATGAATACGATAGTTGTTAGCTTTTAGCGCAAGTAGGTGGCTTAGCACCCCAACATCAGGTAATCTTCGCGCCCTGCGCGTTGGTGGAGAAGAAAATGAACGATTCATTTAGTGGCAAGAACGGTAAAGTTAAAGTGATGTACGTCCGCAGTGACGACGACAGTAACGGCGACGACCGTAACAAGAATAAGCGTCCGGCCGGTAAAGGCCGTCCGGCAGACGGTGCTCGCTCTTCGGGCCGTACCGGTCAGGACAAGCCGCGCGGTAACAACGATCGCCGTGGCTCTGGCTCTGATTCCCGCCGCAGTGAAAGCGATCGTCCTCGCCGTCCAGCGCGTACTGAAGACCGTGGCGGTTATGATTCGCCATGGAAAACCGTGTCTCGTGGTCCGGAAGAAGAGCCGGCGTTCGATCACGGTGGCATCAGCGGCAAAAGCTTTATCGATCCAGAGCAACTGCGTCGCCAGCGTGCGGAAGAAACCCGCGTGTACGGTGAAAACGCCTGTCAGGCGCTGTTTACCAGTCGTCCGGACGCGATCGTCCGCGCCTGGTTCGTGCAGTCGGTCACGCCGCGTTTTCGTGAAGCGCTGCGCTGGATGGCAGCCAACCGCAAAGCCTACCACGTGGTAGATGAAGAAGAGCTGGCCAAAGCGTCCGGCACCGAGCACCACGGCGGCGTATGCTTCCTGATCAAAAAACGTCAGGGCCTGGATGCGCAAACCTATCTGAAAGAAGCACCGGCGAAAGACTGCGTGCTGGCATTGGAAGAGGTGGGCAACCCGCACAACCTGGGCGCTATCGTCCGTTCTTGCGCACACTTTGGCGTGAATGGCGTTCTGTTGCAGGATCCGGCATTGCTGGAGTCCGGTGCGGCGGTACGTACCGCAGAAGGCGGCGCGGAACACATCAAGGCGATCAGCGCAGATGACTTCCTGTCGGTGCTGGATACTTTCCGCAAGGCAGGTTACACCATCGTGACCACTTCTAGCCATAAAGGCACCCCATTGGCACAGGCTAAGCTGCCGGCCAAAATGGTGCTGGTGTTGGGGCAGGAGCGTGATGGCCTGAGCGACAGCGCCTGGCAGCAGGGTGATATGAACGTGTCTATCGGCGGTACAGGCAAGGTAGAAAGCCTGAACGTATCAGTCGCGACCGGCATTTTGCTGGCCGATTGGTGGCGTCAAAACCAGGCTTAATATCCGTCGCCTGGCTGCAACGGTATAAATAAAAAACGGGCGCCTCTGGGCGCCCGTTTTGCTTTCTCTGGTTTAGTGAGCGCCGCCGCCCCCACCGCCGGAGCTGAACGGCGGTTTCGCCACCCAGACCAGCACCAGCAGGACCAGGAACACCCCGGCTGACAGCCAGAAGATCTCGTTGGCGGAGATAATCAGCCCCTGCGCGGTGATCTCGTTGGCGATGTAGGCTGAGGCCTGCTGCTTGCTCATGCCAATTTGTTCCAACTGCCGGTACATCTCTTGCGATTGCGGGTTGTAAGGATTCACAAACTCCGTCAGCTGCGAGTGATGCTGCGATTCTCGCTGGGTCCACAAGGTCGTGGTGATCGATGTCCCGATCGATCCCGCCAGTGTTCGAGTAAAGTTCGACAGGCTCGATGCCGCCGCCATGCGCTCCGGCGGCAGGCCGGACAGCGTAATGGTGGTCAATGGCATAAAGAAGCAGGCGATGGCGAAGCCCTGAATAAACTGCGGCCAGGCCGAGGCGCCAAAGTCCATTCCCGGTTCAAAGGTATAGGCGCGCCAGTAGAAGCACACCGCATACATAATGAAACTGAAGGTCACCAATCGTCTCATGTCGAGCCGGTTGCCGAACTTGCCGATGATCGGCGACAGCAATACCGGTATCAACCCGACGGGCGCCGAAGCCAGCCCTGCCCAGGTGGCGGTATAGCCATAAACCTCCTGCAGCAACTGCGGCAATAGCACAATGGCGCCGAAGTACAGCATGTAGGCCAGGCTGATACACAGGCAGCCGACGGTAAAGTTGCGCGATTTGAACAGTGACAAATCCACCACCGGGTGGTCGTCCGTCAGTTCCCAGACAATCAGGAACAGCAGCGCCACCACCGCCACCACCGTCAGAACGATGATCTCGGTCGAGTTGAACCAGTCGAGCTCCTTGCCCTGATCGAGCATCACTTGCAAAGATCCTATACCGACGATCAGCAGCACCAGACCGACGGTATCGATCGGTTTGATCTCGGTTTTGGTTTCCCTGCCTTTCAGCGTCGACATCGCCACCAGGATCACCACGGCACCGATCGGGATGTTGATGAAGAAGATCCAGCCCCAGTGATAGTTGTCACTGATATAACCGCCGAGGATAGGCCCGAAAATGGGCGCAACGATCACCGTCATCGACCATAGTGCCAGGGCCATCGCTCGCTTGGCGGGCGGATAGTTGTTCAGCAACAGACTCTGCGACAGCGGGATCAACGGCCCCGCGACCACACCCTGGATCACGCGGAAGAAGATCAGCATGCCCAGACTGTTGGAAATGCCGCACAGCCAGGAGGCGAGTACGAACAGCGCGGTGGACCAAAGGAACAACCGCACTTCACCGATGCGCTTTGCCAACCAGCCGGTGATCGGGATGGAAATGGCGTTCGCCACGCCAAACGAGGTGATCACCCAGGTTCCCTGCGAGTTGGAAGACCCGAGGTTACCCGCAATCGTTGGGATCGCCACGTTGGCAATGGTGGAGTCCAGCACCTGCATAAAGGTCGCCAGGGCAAGCGCGACCGTCATCCAGGCGAGCTGAGCACCTTCAAGCGGTTTCTGTGCCAAGGTAGCCTCCCGCGCGCTTAACCGGCATTCGCATGGATCACGTCGGCGATCATTTGGTTAACCGGTGCCAGGTTCAACGCCAGGGCGTCGCTTTGGTACAGCGGTTTGTCGCGCACCACGTCAGACAGCACGCGGCCGTCCAGATTGGTGGTGTCAACTTTAACCAGGGTCGACAGACCGATACGCAGCGGATGATCGGCGATTTGCTTGGCGTCCAGTTCAATACGTACCGGCAGACGCTGAACCACCTTGATCCAGTTACCGGTGGCGTTCTGCGCAGGCAGCAGTGAGAAGGCGCTGCCGGTACCCATATCGATACCGACCACTTTACCGTTGTACACCACGTCATCACCGTAAATGTCACTGACTACGGTAGCCGACTGGCCGATACGCATATTGGCGATTTGGGTTTCTTTGAAGTTGGCATCAACCCAGATGTGATCGGCTGGCACCACTGCCATCAGCGGGGAACCGGCGGCGATTTGCGCGCCAACCTGTACGCTGCGGCGTGAGACATAACCGGTGATCGGGCTGATGATTTTGGTCCGTTGCAATGCCAGCCAGGCGTCACGCATTTGCGCTGCGGCCTGTTGAATGGCCGGCTGCTGCTCCAGCGGGGTATTCAATACCATCGCCTGGTTAGCGTTGTATTGCTGCACCGCCACTTCCAACGCCGCCTTGGCGCTGTCGACTGCATCGCGAGCATGTTGCAGCTCTTCACGGCCGATAGCGTCAACGCTGCCGAGCACGACGCGGCGTTTCAGATCGTTTTCAGCCTTGCTCAGGTCAGACTTGCGCAGGGCAATGTTGGCCTGATACTGCTTGCTGTTGATGATCAGCTGGTGGGTCTGACGCACGCTATTGGCCAGGCCGGTTTTGGCGCGTTCCAGCGCCTGTTCGGCATCGGTCGGATCAAGGGTAATCAACACGTCACCCTGTTTCACATAGTCGGTATTGTCGAAGTTGACGCGGTTAACGCTGCCGTTCACCTGGGCCATGATCTGGACCTGGTTACCGGAAACATAGGCGTCGTCGGTTTCCTGATGATGACGTAACACCAGGAACCAATAGACTAAATATGCCACCCCAATAACGATGAAAATAACCGTCAGCAGCAGCAGCCAAAATTTACGCTGCTTCTTTTTACCTGCCGGTTGCTGCGGGTTTTGAGTCTCCGCGCTTGCGCTCATGGTGTTCTCCAAGCTCTCTATTTTATTATGCTTTTGAACCCGTAGCGGCCGGGGCCTGATAGCCACCGCCCAGCGCACGGATCAGTCCTATCTTCGCCTGCAGCAAATTGCTGCTGGCATTCAGTTCCGCCTGCTGCTGCTGCAAAAGCTGCGTTTGGCTGGTCAACAACTGGTCGCGCCCGATAATCCCTGCCTGGTATCGAGCGTTAGCGACGCGGTACACCTGTTGCATCGATTCGGACGCAGATGCCGCCTGCAGCTGCTGTTGCGCAGTGCTTTGTTGGACGGTGATGGCATCGGCGGTTTCCTGCACGGCATTCAGGATGGTTTGGTTATAGGACTCCACCGCTTGGTCATACAGCGCGGACTCCTCACCCAGCTTGCTGCGCAGCGCACCGGCGTGGAAGATCGGCAATGAAATTGCCGGCATCACGTTCCAGGCCTGGCTGGCCGCTTCAAACAGATTCGGGCTGGTCCCACTGGTGTTGGTGGTGGTCAGGCCGGCAAAGGCTGAAATGGTCAGGCTGGGGTAAAATTCTTTACGGGCGGCGTTGACGCGCTGGTTATAGGACTCCACCAACTGACGCTGTGCGGCGATATCCGGACGTTTACCGAGCAGATCGGCGGTCAGTTCACCTTTTGGCGCCATTAAATTGCTGGCGGGAAGGGCCACCGGGCGCAGGTGCTGCATGGCGTTCGGGCCCTGGCCTGCAAGCGCAGCCAGTTGGTGTCTGAGCTGTTCAATCTGCGATTGCAATTGCAGGATCTGCTGCTTGGCGCCGTCGGCTTGCGCCTGGGTTTGTTGCGGAACATCAACGCCGGTGATGCCGGCCTTATATTGCTGTTGGCGCAAGTCCGCCAGGCGTTGGTTGTTGTCCACTTCCTGCTGCAACAGCTTTTCCAGCGCGAAATTGCTTTGCAACTGGTAATAGGCGGAGGCTACCGAACTGGTCAGCGTCAACGCGGCCTGTTCCTGCTCGGCGCGGGCCGCATCGACCTGTGCCTTGGCGGCGTTGACCTGGTTGCGGTATTTGCCCCACCAGTCGAATTCATAGGCCAGGTTCAGCCCCAGCGAGTTGGAGGTTTCGTAGATCGGTTGATGAGGATACCCCAGCCCCAGGTTCACGTTTTGCGGCACTTTCTGGCGATTGCTGCTGGCGTTGAGATCCAGATTCGGCCCGTTGGCGGCGCTGGCTTCCCCCATTACGCTTTGTGCTTCGCGTACGCGTGCCGCTGCCTGTCGCAGCGAAGGGGAGCTTTGCAGCGTCTGGGTCATCAGCGCGTCAAGTTGCTGGTCGTTAAGCGCGCGCCACCACTGCGGGCTGACGTTCAACGAGCTGACCTTCGGCTGCGCAAGCTGCAGAGCCTGCGGATCCATCAGGGTGGATTGCGGGGCAATATTATCGGTAGACGCACACCCGGCCAGCAGTAATACGGCGAACAGTGGGGTGAATCTCCAGTTAAATGGGGATCGCATAGTATGTATGTACCTGAACAGAAATTATTGGGATAACTGTTCTGTAACTTCCATCTGGTCCAGGCGCGTCAACAGCTTACGCGTCAGCTTTTCAAGCTGTTGCTGTTCATCATCGTTCAGCGTGGACCACAGGAAATGCAGACACTTGTGCTGCGGTGGCAGCAATTGATTGAGAAACTCTTCTCCCTGCGGCGTCATGTGCAGGTGCAGGCAGCGACGATCGTTGTCGCTTTCACGGCGTTCAATCCAACCGCGTTTCTCAAGTTCGTCGGCAATGCGCGTAGCATTGGTCCGTGACGAGCCCAGGGCAGAGCTTAGCTCAGAAGGCTGAATGCTGTGGCTTTCCTGCGCATCCAGGGTAATCAGCGCCATAAACAATGTTTCGTTAATCCCTTGTGCTTTCAGCATTTTATTGCGGTTTTCCAGCAGCTTGCTTTGCATGTGCATGCACAGGCGGGTCAGCAGGATTTCCTGGTAAGGGAAATCTTTCTGACGCTTGGCGCGGAAATTAAGCATTTGTTCAATGGGAGCAAACGAGCTTTCCATAATTTTGGGCCTCATTAGTTTCGTCCGAGATAGTAACGATAGTGATTAATAATGTAAATGTTCAGCAGGGTGATTAATTTAGCAATTCGTGTCATTTGTCAGCGGATTGTCAATAAACCCACTTTAAGCAAAAGGGTTAATGCGACGTGCTGCCTAAGATTAAAGGTTACCCTGACTGAAAATCATAAATAACTTTAATGTAATGCCAAAGGATGCCGCGCCAATCAGCGTCGACAAAATGATGCTTTTGGTTCGGTAAAAACACAGGCCCAGCGCGGCGAAACCGGCCAATGTCGGCCATAGCTTGTCCGGTTCACGCATCACTACCGGGGTGCTGGAAACCACCAGCAACGCGCAGATTGAGGCGATGCCGATGCTGTCGAGCAACAGTGCGGTTTTACCGCGTTTGATTCCCGGTTGTGCCCGCGCAGGCGCCAAACGCAAGGGTAAGTAGCGGAACAGATAATTAGCACAGCCGACCACCAGGCCGATCACCAGCACATCAGTGTTCATCAATGGACTCCGTTGCCGAGGGTTGGAACAGGGCTGCGATACAACCGGCGCTGATGCCGGCCAAAATGGCCACTGGGATAGAGAACAGCACTACGCCAAGCAGCGCACCGGCCAGCGCGGCGGCGATGGTCAGGCTTTGCGGGCGTTTGAATGCCGCCAGCAGGAAGCTGAGGAACAGCGCCGGCAACATAAAGGATAATGAGGCTTCAATCACCGGGAACTGCTCTAGTGGCCCATTGCCGAACACGGCACCCAGCGCGGTGCCTGCGACCCAAGACAGCCAGGAGCAAAGCGAGATGCCGATCATCCAGTTCTCGCTCCAACTGCGGTTATTGCGCATCAATTTAGCGGTGGCGGCGGCGAACACTTCATCAGTCAGGCCAAAGGCCCAGAGCGCAGTTTTGCCGCCCGACATGCGCGAGACGATGCGATGGCGCAAAGCAGGACCATACAACAGGTGCCGTATATCCATTGCCATCACGGTCAGCGCGGAAACCCACAGTGACATACCGGCGCTTAGCAAGGCGGTGATCACGAACTGGCTGGCGCCCGCATAGATGATGCAGGAGAAGAAAATGCTCTCTAGCGGGGAGAACCCCAGCTTAACGGCGCTAAGGCCAAACGCAAAAGCCACCGGCACATAGCCGATAACGATCGGTAAACTGTCGACAATGCCGTGGGTGAAGGTGGAACTGACGGCTGGGGGATTGATACTTTCTGCAGCTTGGCTTTGCATAATGTATTTGAATCGCAGGGTATATAGGGAACCAATAGTTTATCCCCAGAACATTACCAGAGAGTAAGTAATGTTTATACCCTGCGCCGCTAATAAATTTCCGCTATGACTATTCGCGTGCTAATCAGATGGCCGCCGGTCCCTGGGGATCATGGCGCTTGCCCAACCACCAGGTGAGCAGGTTAAACAGGCACAAAATGCCCCCTGCTGCAGCGACCCCTGTCCACCCCGCGTGCTGATAGGCTGAGGCAGACAGCAGCGAACCCAGAGCGCCGCCGATAAAATAGCTGGTCATGTAGCCGGCCGTCAGGCGATTGCGCGCTTCCGGCATAATGCGATAAATCACGCTCTGGTTGGTAACGTGTACGGCCTGCACGGCCAGATCGAGGATCAGAATGCCGACGATCAGTGCCCACAGCGATTGTTTAGCGAAAGCGATAGGTATCCACGACAGCAGCAGCAGTACCAGGCCTACCGTAGTGGTTAATCCCGCCTTGCCCTGATCCGCCAAATGCCCGGCGCGGGAGGCGGCCAACGCTCCGGCGGCCCCCACCAGCCCGAACAGGCCGATGACCCCTTCGGAATAACCAAAAGGCGGGGCCGCCAACAGGAAGGCCATTGAGGTCCAGAGCACGCTGAAGTTGGCAAAGGACAGCGCACCGAGCACTGCACGGGTTCGCAGCAGCGGTGAACCGCAAAACAGGGTGAAAATAGACTTCAGCAACTGAGGGTAATTCAGTCCGGAGTGCTGTTTGTAACGTGGCAGCGCGCGCCACAAGATCAACGCCATCAGGATCATCAGCACGCTGGCCACCCAGTAAATGGTGCGCCAACCGCCGATTGATGCCAGTGCGCCCGCTACGGTACGTGCCAGCAGAATGCCGAGCAGCAGGCCGCTCATAATGATGCCAACGGTTTTCCCGCGTTTTTCCGGGTGTGCCAGCGTAGCGGCCAACGGCACCAAAATTTGCGCCACTACCGAGAACAACCCGGTGAGGGCAGTCCCCAGGATCATCATCGGCAGCGTGGTGGAGCTGGCGGTGATCAGCATGCCTCCGGCGGCCAGCAGCGTCATAAAGACGATCAGCCCACGACGTTCAAACATATCGCCGAGCGGCACCAGCAGCAGCAGGCCTACGGCGTAGCCCATTTGGGCGGCGGTGACGATAAAACCGGCCTGATTGACCGATAGCCCAAAGTTTTGAGCGATGGTTTCCAGCAGTGGCTGCGCGTAGTAGTTACTGGCGACGGCCAAACCGGTGGCGATGGCGATCAGCACAATCAGTGCCGGGCTGAGGCCTGGAGGTGAATTTTGTTGGCTCATTGGTTTCAATCACAAGAAAAAGTGGTGCAAGTATCGGGCAGGACAGCGGGTTAAACCAATGTATAATTTTCATCTGATTAATCTCATTTAGAGATAAATGAATGAACCTGAAACAGATTCGTTTTGCGCTGGCGGTTGCCGAAGAGCAGAGTTTTACCCGGGCGGCGCAGCGCTGTCATACGGTGCAATCGGCGCTCAGCCACCAGATCGCCAAATTGGAAGAGGAGCTGGGCTGTGCATTGTTTGAGCGTACTTCGCGCCGGGTCAGGTTGACCACCGCCGGGCAGGCATTTATTCAACCGGCGCAGCGACTGCTGGCGGCAAAACAGATGCTGGTGGAAGAGGTTGTCGCCGCCAGCGGCACGGTTTCCGGTACCCTGACTATCGGCACAATTTCCACCATAAACGCGATTGATCTGACCGAAAAACTGGGTAACTTTCACCGCCATTATCCCGCAGTGAATATCCGGCTGTACGTGGGCATGAGTGAAGAGTTGTTGGAAGACGTTCGTCAGCAAAAGACCGATGTGGCGTTTGTCGGCCTCTGGCCGGGGGATATCGATATGCTGCCGGTGTCCCATCGGCAACTGACCGACGAGCCACTGGTGGCGTTGGTGTCACCACAACACCCGTTAGCCAGTCGGGAACGCGTGAATTTGCAAACCTTGTCGGAAGTGCCGCTGGTGGACTTTTACAGCGGGACCGGTGCCCGGCGCCAGACCGACCGCGCGTTTCAGGCGGCAGGCATCAAGCGTCACGTCAGTTTTGAGATTGACCATATCGAATGGCTGGAGAATTTGGTACGCCGTGGGTTGGCGACGGGCATTGTGCCGATTTCGACGGCACAGCGCTTGAGCACGCTGGTGTCGATTCCGATAGAAGATGGTCCACGGCGTCAGGTGTACTGCGTTTGGCCACAGCCGCTGCCACGGACCGCCGAGCGTTTTTTACAGTTTAGCGGGATTGAAATCAGCGAATAGGGCGCGACAGGCTGCCGCGCCCAGGGTGATTATTTCTTCGCGGCTTCCGCGGCGGTTTTCACCCAGCCGTCGAAAGTGGCCTGATGCGCCTTGATCCAGCCATTTACATGGTTTTGGATATCGGCTTCGGAGGCCTGGCCTTCATGCATCCGCAGGTTCTGCGCATTCACGTCGGCAATCGGCAGCTTCATGATGGCAAACAGCTTGGCGGCCGCCGGGTTGGCTTCGGCCCACTGCTTGTTGGCGGCGATGCGCATGGTGTTGACCGGGAAACCATAGTTGGCGCCGTTAGGCAGCTTGGTATCGAGGTTTTTCTGCTCGCCCGGCATGGCGGAGAACGGCACCTGCAACCAAACAACGTCGCGGCCCGGCACCAGCACGTCACTCACCCAGTACGGCGTCCAGGTGTAGTACAGCACCGGCTTACCTTCTTTGTAGCGAGTAATGGTATCGGCAATCATCGCCGCGTAGTTGCCCTGGTTGTGCTCGACGGTTTTCTCCAGGCCGTAGGCTTTGATGTGATGGTTAATGGCCGCCTCGCAGCCCCAGCCTGGCGTACAGCCGGTCAGGTCGGCCTTGCCGTCGCCATTGGTATCGAACAGCTTGGCAATATTGGGATCTTTCAACTGTTCAACGTTGGTGATGTGGTATTTATCGGCGGTTTTCTTGTCGATCAGATACCCCTGGGCCGCCCCGTTGACGTAAACCCCTTCACGGTAAAACTTGGCGTCGCCGCCTGCAGCCTTGTATTGATCGGCGTGCAGCGGATCCCAGTTTACCGCCAGGAAGGTCGCGTCGCCGGAGGCGATGGAAGTGTAGGCGACGTTGTAGTCCACTTCCCGGGTGTCTTTAACGTCATAGCCCAGCTTTTCCAGCGCCTTGCTGACCAGCAGCGTCTGGAAGGTCTCTTCTGAAATGGTGCTTTGCACCGGCTGAACGGTAACGCCTTTACCGGGCAAGTCGGCGGCGGAAACCGCCTGTGAGCTAATCAGTGTGGTAAGGGCAACCGCCCAGATTCCTGTAGTGCGCATAGTGAAATACCTTTTTATGTTATGAAGCCGGGATTTCCGGCACCCTGGGATTATTTCGCTGCTGCTGCAGCCGTAGTGATCCAGCCGTCAAAAGTGGCCTGATGCGCTTTGATCCAGCCGTCTACGTGACGTTGTATATCGGCGGCGCTGTTCTCGCCTTTGTGCATGCGCAGGTTCTGCGCGTTCACGTCCGCCAACGGCAGTTTCATGATGGCGAACAGTTTGGCGGCGGCCGGGTTAGCCTCGGCCCATTGCTTGTTGGCGACGATATGTTCGTTGTTGACGGAAAAACCGTAATTTTTGCCGTTCGGCAAGGCGGTATCGTTATCTTTCAACGAACCTGGGCTGGCGGAGAACGGCACGGTTAACCAAACCACATCACGACCCGGTGCCAGCTCATCGCTCACCCAGTACGGCGTCCAGGTGAAATACAGCACCGGTTTACCCTGTTTGTAGCGAGTCAGGGTGTCGGCGATGATGGCGGAGTAATTGCCCTGGTTTTGAGTCACTGTGTTGCTCAGGCCATAGGCTTTGATATGGGTGTTAATGACGTTGCCGCACACCCAGCCAGGTTCGCAGCCGGCCAGATCGGCCTTGCCGTCGCCGTCGGCATCGAACAACTTCGCCAGCTTGGGATCTTTTAACTGGGAGATATCGCTGATGTGGTATTGATCGGCGGTTTTCTTGTCGATCAAATAACCCTGGGCCGCATTGGTGATATAGGCACCCTGGCGATAGAACTTCTTGTCGCCGCCGGCGCTTTGGTACATGTCGGTTTGCAGCGGATCCCAGTTCACCGCCATGTAGGTGGCGTCGCCGGAAGCGATAGAGGTGTAGGCGATATTGTATTCCACCTCGTCGGTAGGCTGGACGTCATAGCCCAGCTTGACCAGGGCGCGGTTGACCAATTCGGTCTGGAAGCTTTCTTCGGCGAGGGTGCTTTGCAACGGTTTTACCGTGACGCCTTTGCCGGGTAATTCGACGGCGAACGCCTGTGTGCTTAGCAATGAAGTCAGGGCCAGAGCCCAAATTCCTGTCGAGCGCATAGTGGTTCCTTCGTTTTTATAAATGCTGTCGGTGCCCCCGACGTTTGGCCGGGGGCAGGGCGATTAAGGCTTTTTGATGAAGGGCCGGGTGACTAACCCGATCGGGCCGTGAGCATACCAACGGCCGATGCCTTTGCTGCGGCGATCGCGCCCCAGCGATTGGGTGAGGCGGTCGAGAATAATCGCCAGGATCACGATACCGACCCCGCCAACGGCGGCCAGCCCCATATCCAGACGACCGATACCGCGCAATACCATCTGGCCCAGGCCGCCAACGGCGATCATCGAGGCGATAACCACCATCGACAGCGCCAACATCAGCGTTTGGTTTACGCCGGCCATAATGGTTGGCATTGCCAGTGGCAGTTGCACTTTAAACAGCAGTTGGCGCGGGCTGGCACCAAAGGATTCGGCGGCTTCGATCAGATCCTCAGGCACTTGGTTAATGCCCAGAATGGTCAGTCGCACGATCGGCGGCAGCGCAAAGATAATGGTTACCACCACCCCCGGCACGTTACCGATACCGAACAGCATGACGATCGGCACCAGATAGACGAAGGCCGGCGTGGTCTGCATGGCGTCGAGCAGTGGCCGGATCACCTTGCCGGCATGTTTGCTGCGCGCCAGCCAAATGCCGAGCGGCAGACCGATGACGATACAGAAGAACAGGGCGGTCAGGACCAGCGCCAGGGTCACCATGGCTTGCGACCAGGCGCCAATCGCGCCAATGGCAATCAGCGAGACCAGCGTCGCAGCCCCCATACCAAGGCTGGAGAGCTGCCAGGCAATCAGCGAGAACAGCAGAATGGCGATCGGGGCAGGCATGCCGAGCAGCAACTGCTGAAAGCCGCTGAGAATAAAATCGACCGGTACGCGAATGCCCTGAAACAGCGGGCGAAAGTGCAGCACCAGCCAGTCGATGCCGTGGGTCACCCAGGAGTCAAACGGCACCCAGGTTTTGTGGAACGGATCCAGCAGGCTGAAATGTTCCTGTTGGACCGGTGCGCTGTTAAGCCAGTCGGCACCCTGAGCGGCCTGATTGGCGGCGTCATGGGTTTCCGGTGGCGGTGCGCTGGACCAGGCATCGCCAGCGGGCGCTGTCGAGGTTGCGGCGTCAGTCGCCGGTGCGGCGCTGGGGTCGGCAGGCGCAGTCGCCCATGGATCCTGTGTAGTGTCACTCATTCGCTGGGCCCTCTTTATCTAAGGCCTGCAACAGCATGGCCTTGGAAATAATTCCGATATAGTTATTTTCTTCGCAGACCACGGGGACCGCACAGGGCGCCAGGGCAACCAATGAAATCAGTTCGCTCAGCGGCATGTCGGCCGGGACCGGGGCAGGGGCTTCCAGCAGGGCGTCATCCAACGTCTGGTTGGCCGCCAGCGCCTGCTTGAGTGAATCTACCGACACCACGCCGATAAATTTCTTCCCGCGTTCAATAACATAACCATAATCGCGGTCTTCATCGCGCAGCAGCTGGAGTGCTGAACGCGGACCAAAACCGGGGGTTTTGCGAATAAGGGCGACAGGACGACGCTGGGCGATATCCTTGGCGCTGAAAACGTGGCTGATATCGACGCCACGGAAGAAGGTGCGGACATAATCGTTGGCCGGATTATTTAATATTTCCTCCGGCGTACCGACCTGAATAACCTCTCCGCCTTGCATAATGGCAATACGATCGCCAATACGCATTGCCTCATCCAAATCATGGGAAATAAAAACGATGGTGCGCTGATGCTGGGCCTGTAATTTGACCAGCTCATCTTGCATCTCGGTACGGATTAATGGATCCAGCGCCGAGAAGGCTTCATCCATCAATAATATGTCCGGATTATTCGCCATGGCACGGGCTAATCCCACGCGCTGACGCATCCCGCCGGAAAGTTCATCGGGATAAGAATAGGCATAATTCTCCAGCCCGACCTGACGTAATGCCTCCAGGGCTTTTTCCTGGCGCTCCTGCGGTGGAATGCCGGCCAATTCCATACCGAACGCGGTGTTATTCAATACATTCATATGCGGCATTAAAGCGAATGATTGGAACACCATGCTGATCTTATTACGGCGTACGGCGCGCAGTGCGCTGTCGGATATTTTAGATATATCCTCGCCATCAATCAGCACCTGACCGCGGGTGGGTTCTATCAGACGATTGAGAAGGCGTACCAGGGTGGATTTTCCGGATCCGGAAAGCCCCATGATGACAAATATCTCGCCTTCTTCAATGGCCAGAGAGGCGTCTTTTACGCCCAGTGATAATCCGGTTTTTTCAAGCAATTGGTCTTTTGTCAGGCCTTTTTCAATCAGTTTGAAAGCGCGATCCGGATGTTCGCCAAATATCTTATACAGGTTCTTTACTTCGAGTTTAATTGCCATGCAATTTGCTGTTTCCTCTGATGAATTATCAAACGATAAAAATTTCCCAATAGAAAATAATAGTCCCCTATACCCTAACACAGTGAATATCTGAGACAACCCTCAATGTCCGATGAATGGGATATTGACGATTTACATCAAGTTTTCGATTAGTTATGGTAATGAGGTGAGTGCTCAATTATTAGTGGCTGATATTTCCGATAAACGGTTGGTTTTAAGTAAGAATAATCCGCTCGGATTATTGCTGTTATTTGCCTGCCCAAGCCTGTTTTCGGACAATAAAAAACCCGACCAGAGGCCGGGTAAAAGTCATCAGTATTTCATCAATTTTCAACGACAGGTGCCGATATCGAGGGGATATCGCCGAAGTTATATTACCCCTTAAATATGACAGCCAGATGGCAGCTTATGCCTTGCGATACAGACGCCGCGGATGACCAATATTGCCGTACATCATTTCAACGCGCACAAACTGGGTGGCGACGCAGTATTCCAGATAACGTCGGGCCGTGGTTTTGCTGATCCCGACCTGTTCGACCACGTCTTCTACCGCATGCGCGGCTTCCGGTTGCTTGATAAACAGCGCCTGCACCAGCTCCAGCGTGTTGGTTTCTATGCCTTTGGCGCTGGGTTCGCTGGAGAACTGCTTGGATTGCAGGTTATACAGCGCGTCGACGTTGCTTTGGTCGATTACCTTGAAGGTGCGCTGGGTTTGCACAAACTGCATAAAGCGCTCCAGTGAGTTGCGCAGCCGCTTGTAGGAGACCGGTTTAATGATGTAATCGAAGGCGCCATTGCGGATCGCCTGGCTGCAGGTATTCATGTCGCTGGCGGCGGTAATAAAAATCACTGAACAGCCGGGGTTTTTCACCGCCGCTTCTTCCATCAGTTCAATGCCCTGGCCGTCAGGCAAAAAATTGTCCAGCAGGATCAGCCGTGGCTGGTGGGCATTGACTTTGACTCTGGCCTCGGCCAGCGTGGCGGCATAAGCCACCACCCGCAGAGCAAAGTTCTGCTCAATAAATTCCGCGTGCAGCGTCGCCAGCTGTGGCTCATCTTCCACGATCAAAACGTCCAGTGCTTCTGGTTGCATCATTCGGGTGCTCAAGATTGTTTAGGGATAAACAAAGAAAAAATAGCGCCGTGCGGATCGTTGTCCGACACTTCTATGCTGCCGTGCGCCTGCGCCACGTGGCTGGCAACCAGGTGCAGGCCGATGCCGTGGTCACCCTTGTCATCTTTGGTGGTGACGCCCTGTTCGAACAGCGTATCGCGCACCTCAGGGGCAATACCGGTGCCGCGATCGGCCACTTCAATCACCAGTTCATTGCTGCTGTCGCTGATATAAAGTTCTACCGCCTCATAGGGCGCGCCGTAATGCAGCGTAGCGTCTACCGCATTATCCAGCAAATTGCCGATGATCGACATCAATTCGGTTTCATTCAATGCCGCCGGGATCTGCCGCAGCTGGCAGGCCGGGTCGAAGCGAAGCTCCACGCCTTTTTCCTTCGCGCTGGAGTATTTGCCCAGCAGCAGGCCGCATAATGCCGCCGAACTGAAACGCTGTGAGATAAAGTCGAGGATCTCCTGCGCACCTTCCGATTGCGCCTCCACATAGCGGATGGCCTCGTCGTAGCGTTGCATATGCAGCAGGCCGGCGAGGGTGGCGGTCCAGTTCAGCTGTTCGTGGCGCATGATGCGCAGATTGTCAGCATAGCGCTTCACCTGGCTAAGCTGGCTGCTCAGGGTGTTGATGTCGTTTTTGTCGCGGAAGCTGATCACCCAGCCCTGCAGCTCTTCTTCCTGCATGATGCGTACCCGGCTGGCGATAACCCGGACATGGTTGAAGCGACAGACCTCGTCATGGGTGTCATGCCCTAGCTGTGAGGCGCCGAAGAAATCCGGCTGGGATTGGATCACCTCACCGATTTCTCTGCCCATCAGGGCGGCGGCGGGCTGACGCAAATCCAGCAGTTCACGGGCCGCGTGGTTAATGGTGATGATCCGCAACTGAGGATCGACGGCAATCACCCCTTCATAGATTGCTTCCAGCAACGCTTTCTGTTGGCGTACCAACAGGGCAATTTCTTTCGGTTCCAGCCAGAACATTTGGCGTTTTAAATTCTTCGATAACAGCCACGAAAATACGAACAGCGCGATTAATAAAAGCACTATCGACCCAAGAATTTGCGTCAGAGTTCTGGAATTTAAATTGTCGATATGTGATTTGAGATAACCCACCGAAACAATGCCGATGACGTTATTATTTTCGTCCAAAATGGGCGCCTTACTGCGCAATGATATGCCGATGCCGCCTTTGCGAATGGAAATAATGCTTTTGCCTTCGAGAACCTCTTTATTATCGCCGCCGACCATCGGCGTGCCGATACGGTTGGCATATTCAGAGTGATAAAGATGCCGGGTTTGCTTATCGCCGATAACGATATAGCTGGCATCGCTGCTGGCGCGAATTTTCTTCATTAGCGCTGCAATTTTAACCGGGTCTTTTTTTTCCACTGCGGTGATCAGGGAAGGGATCAGGGCAATCTCTCGTGCCTGCACCTGCGCTCGCGCGCCGAGGTCGCGGTGCAGTTGCGCATCGAGCTGGTAGTAGGTGTAAGCACCAATAAACGTCAACAGCAGGCAGGAGAAGGCAACCAGGCACAGGAATAGCTTGATTTGAAATGAGAGTTTTATACGCATGACCGGGGTTCGCCCTGATAAATCCTGAAGGCTTACCCTATCATGAGTGGCCGTTAATGTAATATTGCGCCGGATCAACTTGTGATCGCAGCCACGGGATTATTCTTGTCTGGGTGGTTAATGCAGCAGCTGCAATAAAACTGATAATTCTTAAAGTAAAAATAACGTTAACACCATTAAAACCACGGCAAATTTTACATAATCCTAATTAACACCATAGAAACCATAACCACCATTAAAAACCCTTTTTAACTTTGAACAAAATCACAGCAGATAATCCGTGCGTTTCTCTATGATGGCTGAACAAACTAATAAGAGGCCAGATTATGAGCACAACAGATGATTCTTTCCTCGCCGCCAAAGACAAAACCGCTGAAATACCGCTGCGGGAGAAATGGTGGCATATACTGGACAATTACAAAGTAGGAATTATTCCGTTGCCGTTCTTTGTTCTGGCCGGCGTACTTATTTTATTGGATTGCCTGGAAGGGAAATTACCGAGCGATATCGTGGTCATGGTTGCCACATTGGCGTTCTTTGGTTTTGCCTGCGGCGAGTTTGGCAAACGCCTGCCGCTGATCGGCAAAATGGGGGCCGCGGCGATCTGCGCCACCTTTATTCCTTCTGCGTTGGTGCATTACGGCTTGCTGCCGGACGTGGTGGTGGAATCGACCACCAAATTCTATAAATCGACCAATATTCTGTACCTCTACATCTGCTGCATTATCGTTGGCAGCATTATGAGCATGAACCGTCAGGTGCTGATCCAGGGCTTTCTGCGCATTTTCGCGCCGATGCTGTGCGGTGAGATTGTCGGCATGCTGGTAGGAATGGCGGTGGGCATGGCGCTGGGGCTGGAGCCGTTCCAAATCTTCTTCTTCCTGATTTTGCCGATCATGGCCGGTGGCGTCGGTGAAGGCGCGATCCCGTTGTCGATGGGGTACGCGGCGATTCTGCATATGGAGCAGGGGGTAGCCTTGGGGCGCATTCTGCCTATCGTCATGCTTGGCAGCCTGACCGCCATTGTTCTGGCCGGCTTGCTTAACCAACTGGGTAAACGTTATCCGCACCTGACCGGCGAAGGCAGCCTGATGCCGAGCAAGCAGGGCGAAAGCGAGATGAGCGCGGTGGAAAAAATCAGCGGTAAGGTGGATGTCAGCACCATTGCCTGCGGTGCGCTGCTGGCCATCCTGCTGTACATGGTAGGGATGTTGCTGCACCGCATGATTGGCCTGCCGGCACCGGTTGGCATGCTGTTCGCAGCGGTGGCGGTGAAGCTGGCACATGGCGTGTCCCCACGCATTCAGGAAGGTTCGCAGGTGGTCTATAAATTCTTCCGTACTGCGGTCACCTACCCGATTTTGTTCGCCGTCGGCGTAGCGATCACTCCGTGGCAGGAACTGGTTAACGCCTTCACCTTCCAAAATCTGGTGGTGATCGTCAGCACCGTGTCTGCACTGGTGGCGACCGGCTTCTTCGTCGGCAAGAAAATTGGGATGCACCCGATCGACGTGGCGATTGTCTCCTGCTGCCAGAGTGGGCAGGGTGGCACTGGCGATGTTGCCATCCTCACCGCCGGCAACCGTATGTCGCTGATGCCTTTTGCTCAGATAGCTACCCGTATCGGCGGCGCGATCAATGTCTCGCTCTCTTTGCTGGTACTGGCCAAATTCTTCGTATAACTCAAAAAAATCCTTAGTGTTTCTTTGCCTTTCCCCGCCCCCGCGGGGATTTTTTTATTCATTTTTTGCCTCCGGCAGGCGTCATTTCCGCTTTGGGTTAATACTTAGCGCTCAAACGACAACAAGGAGTCACCATGTTCTGGAAACGTTACCTGCTGGGGGCGGCGCTGGCCGTTATGTCGCTGCAAACCCTGGCCGCCGTGCCGCAGGTGAAAACCCCCGCGCCGGGTTTTTATCGCATCATGCTGGGCAGCTATGAAGTCACAGCCTTGTCTGATGGCGTACTCCGCTTGCCGGTTGACAGACTGCTGCTGAACAGTTCGCCAAAGCAGATAGAGACCGCTCTGGCTGAGCACCATCAGGGCCTGCCGGTCGTCACCTCTGTTAATGCCTACCTGATCAATACCGGCAGCAAGCTGATCCTGGTTGATACCGGTGCGGGTTCGCTGCTGGGGGACGGGTTGGGCAAACTGGTCGTAAACCTCAAGGCTGCCGGTTATCAGCCACAGCAGGTGGATGAAATTTACCTGACGCATATGCACCCGGATCATCTCGGCGGTTTAACGCAAAACGGTAAAGCTGCTTTTCCAAATGCAGTGGTGCGTGCCGGGCAGCAGGATGCGGATTTTTGGCTTAGCGAGAGTCGGTTGAAACAGGCGCCGCCGAAGGAGAAAGCCTCGTTCGAGAATGTTATCGCCGCGCTCAAGCCTTATCAGGCCGCCGGACATTTTAAAACGTTCAGTAATGATGGTGAGCTGTCGCCGGGGATCAGTGCGTTTGCCGCCCATGGACATACGCCAGGCCACAGCATCTATCTGGTGGAAAGCCAGGGCAAAAAATTGTTGCTGCTGGGGGATTTGATCCACGTGGCGGCGGTGCAGTTCGCCCATCCGCGTGTCGCGATAAGTTTTGATAAAGATGCCAAAGCGGCAGTAGCCCAGCGGCTGCGGGTGTTTAGTGATAGCGCTCAGCGCAGTGTGCTGGTGGGCGGACCGCATCTGTCATTCCCCGGGCTGGGTTACCTGAATAAACAGGGCGAAGGCTACGACTGGGTGCCGCTGGAATATGGCGCCATGTAAGGCGTTTATCGGTTACGGGCGGCGAACACTTTGCTGAACCAGTCGATGAAGACCCGAACGCGCGGTGAAAGTTGGCGGTTGCGCGGGTAGAGCAAGGAGACCGGCATCGGAGTGGAGGGGAATTGCGGCAGCAGGGGCAGCAAGCTGCCGTTGTCCAGGCTGTCGCGCAGGTGATAACGCGGCACCTGAATGATCCCCAGCCCCATGCGCGCCGCAGCAACCAGGCTTTCCGCCGCGCTGACCGACACCGTGCAAGGCAATGTCACCTGCCGCGCCTGGCCGGCCATAGTAAATTCCAGCGGCATCAGGGTGCCGCTGGCCGAGGAACGGAAGCCCACCATGCGGTGGCCTTCAAGTTCGCTGATGGAATGCGGCGTGCCAAAACGTTGCAGGTAGTCCGGGGCGGCGCAGGTAACCTCTTCAAGCTCGCCTAACCGACGCGCCACCATATCGCTGTCTTTCAGTTTGCCGACCCGCACCACGCAGTCGATACCTTCGCGCACCGGATCTACCAGCCGATCGCCCTCGCTCATAAAAAGTTCGATATCCGGATATTGCGTCAAAAAGTCGGGAAGTTCCGGCATTAAAAAGTGACGTGCCAACGTGCCGTGCACGTCGATGCGCAGCAGCCCACGCGGTTTGGCACCGGCAAACGCCATCTCGGCATCTTCGATATCCGCCAGAATAGTCAGGCAGCGTTGATAGTAAGCTTCGCCATCCAGCGTTGGGCTGACGTGACGGGTGGTGCGTTGCAACAACCGCACCTGCAGCCGGGTTTCCAGTTGCTTGATGGCATCGGTCACCGTCGATCGCGGCAGGTTCAGATCCTGTGCGGCCTGGGTAAAGCTGCGTTGTTCCACCACGCGGGTAAACAAGCGCATGGCATCGATTCTGTCCATGGTTATTGTTCGCTAAATTCGGATAGTGATAACGAAGAGTAGGGGATTATTCGCCGGGGCGAAAGGTGCATGATGTTGTCACGCCGGTAAGTCGCCGGCGCATAGCCGACGAGGATAGAGAGCATGAACACCAAGACTCAGCAAGTTGCCATTGTCACCGGCGCATCGCGCGGTATAGGCGCGGCCATTGCCGAACGCCTGGCTGCCGACGGTTTTACCGTGATCGTCAACTATTCAGGCAATCAGGCATTGGCCGATGAGCTGGTGCGCAAAATTGAACAAAGCGGGGGGCGGGCGCTGAGCGCCAGGGCGGACGTCAGCGACGCCGCCGCCGTTGCCCAGCTGTTTGACCGGGCCGAGCAGGCTTTCGGCGGCGTGGATATCCTGGTGAATAACGCCGGGGTGATTGCGCTGGCTCCGGTCGCAGAAATGAGCGATGCCGATGTCGATCGGCTGATCGACATTAACCTGAAGGGGACCTTCAACACGCTGCGAGAGGCGGCGAAACGCCTGCGCGACAACGGGCGCATCATCAACTTTTCATCCAGCGTGGTCGGGCTGCTGCAGCCGAGCTACGGCATGTATGCCGCCAGCAAGGCCGCCGTCGAAGCGCTGACCAGCGTGCTGGCGAAAGAGCTGCGGGGGCGCAATATTACCGTCAACGCTATCGCGCCGGGCCCGACCGCCACCGGGCTGTTCCTGGACGGTAAAACGCCGGAGCTGATCGACCGGCTGGCGAAAATGGCCCCATTGGAGCGTCTGGGTCAGCCGCAGGATATCGCCGCGGCAGTGTCATTCCTGGCCGGTGCAGACGGTGCCTGGATCAACGGCCAAACCCTGCGGGCCAACGGCGGCATTATCTGATTTTACCGGGGCGGTTTCTCTCGCGGCAGGATCGGGTATCCTGTCGCGAGAAATCCACCGGAGGAAGCGCCTTATGGTAGGCCGCAGCAGAAGAAAAAAAACCGGCAGTCAGATTGACGATGGCGTGCGTTCACCCTGCAATAATGTTTGCCAGATCGACACCGAAAACGCGTGGTGCCGGGGCTGTTGGCGCACGCTGGAGGAAATCGCCGCCTGGTCGAGTGCCGATGACGAGGAAAAGCGGGCCATTTGGCAGCGCATCCGACAGCGTACCGGAAATATCTAAACTGTAGGGGCGCGGTAGCCTGCGCCCGTTCAGCGGTTATGGTTTAGAGCGAAGTGATTCGCCCCCGCGATTTCACTCAGAAATCCCAGTCGTCATCTTCAGTGTTGACCGCTTTACCAATCACGTAAGAAGAGCCTGAGCCGGAGAAGAAGTCGTGGTTCTCGTCGGCGTTTGGCGACAGCGCCGACAGAATGGCCGGATTGACCTGCGCCATCGACGGCGGGAACAACGCTTCGTATCCCAGATTCATCAACGCCTTGTTGGCGTTATAGTGCAGGAAGGTTTTCACGTCCTCAGTCCAGCCTACACCGTCGTACAGCTCTTCGGTGTAACGCACCTCGTTATCGTACAAATCCTGCATCAGATCGAAGGCGAAATTTTTCACCTGTTGGCGGCGCGCCGCGTCGACCTTCTCCAATCCTTTTTGGAATTTATAACCGATGTAATAACCGTGCACCGCCTCATCGCGGATGATCAGACGGATCAAATCGGCGGTGTTGGTCAACTTGGCGCGGCTCGACCAGTACATCGGCAGATAAAAGCCCGAATAGAACAGGAACGACTCCAGGAATACGCTGGCGACCTTCTTCATCAGCGGATCGTCGCTGCGGTAGTGGGCCAGAATGATGCTGGCTTTTTTCTGCAGCGCGTGGTTTTCCTCGCTCCAGCGGTAGGCATCGTCGACGTCCGGCGTCTGGCACAGCGTAGAGAAAATTGAGCTGTACGAACGAGCATGCACCGCTTCCATAAAGCTGATGTTGGAGTACACCGCCTCCTCATGCGGCGTAATCGCATCTTCGATCAGCGCCGGCGCGCCCACGGTATTTTGAATGGTGTCCAGCAGCGTCAGGCCGGTGAACACCCGAATGGTCAACTGCTGTTCCTTTGGCGTCAACGTTGCCCACGACGGAATGTCGTTCGACAGCGGCACCTTCTCCGGCAGCCAGAAGTTGGAGGTCAGGCGGTTCCACACCTCCAGATCCTTGTCGTCTTCGATGATGTTCCAGTTGATCGCGCGCACCAACTGCGCCGGTTTAGGGGTATTCATAGATTGCCTCACAGTGCACAGGACACGCAGCCCTGTACCTCGGTGCCTTCCAACGCCATCTGGCGCAGGCGGATGTAATAGATGGTTTTGATGCCTTTACGCCAGGCATAAATCTGCGCGCGATTGATGTCGCGGGTGCTGGCGGTATCGCGGAAAAAAAGCGTCAGCGACAGCCCCTGATCGACGTGCTGAGTGGCGGCGGCATAGGTATCGATAATTTTTTCCGGCCCTATGTCGTAGGCATCCTGGTAGTACTCCAGGTTGTCGTTGGTCATATAGGGCGCCGGATAATAGACGCGACCAATTTTTCCCTCTTTGCGGATCTCGATGCGTGACACGATCGGATGGATGCTGGAGGTCGAGTTATTGATGTAGGAGATGGAACCGGTGGGCGGTACCGCCTGCAGGTTCTGGTTGTACAAGCCGTGCATCATCACCGACTGGCGCAGCGCCAGCCACTCTTCGCGGCCAGGGATGGCGATATTGGCGTCGGCGAACAGCGCGCGAACCCGTTCGGTTTGCGGCTGCCATTCCCGTTCGGTGTATTTGCTGAAGTATTCACCTGAAGCATAGGTCGACTCTTCGAAGCCGCCGAATGCGCTACCGCGCTCGATGGCCAACCGGTTAGAGGCGCGAATGGCGTGGTAAGCGACGGTATAGAAATAGATGTTGGTGAAATCAATCCCTTCTTCTGAGCCGTAGAAGATGCGTTCGCGGGCCAGGTAGCCGTGCAGGTTCATCTGGCCGAGGCCAATGGCATGCGAACTGCGGTTGCCTTCGGCAATCGACGGCACCGAGCGAATGTCGCTCATGTCCGCCACCGCCGTCAGCGCACGGATCGCGGTGTCGACCGCTTTGCCAAAGTCGGGGGCATCCATGGTTTTGGCGATGTTGAGCGAACCGAGGTTGCAGGAAATATCCTTGCCTACCTGGTCGTAGCTCAAGTCATCGTGATAGGTGCTGGCGCGGTTAACCTGCAAAATCTCGGAGCACAGGTTGCTCATGTTGATGCGCCCGGCGATCGGGTTTTCACGATTGACCGTATCTTCAAACATCATGTACGGATAACCGGATTCAAACTGGATCTCCGCCAGTACCTGGAAGAATTCACGCGCATTGATGCGTGATTTGCGGATGCGCTTGTCATCCACCATTTCGCGGTACTTCTCGCTGACGCTGATTTCCGAGAACGGCACGCCGTACACTTGCTCGACGTCATAGGGCGAGAACAGGTACATCTCTTCGTTATTCTTCGCCAGTTCGAAAGTGATATCCGGGATCACCACCCCCAGCGACAGCGTCTTGATGCGGATTTTCTCGTCGGCATTTTCACGCTTGGTGTCGAGGAAACGCAGAATATCCGGATGATGAGCGTTGAGATAGACCGCACCGGCACCCTGACGCGCGCCCAGTTGGTTGGCGTAAGAGAAGGCATCTTCAAGCATCTTCATGATAGGGATCACCCCTGAAGACTGGTTCTCTATGCGTTTGATCGGGGCACCGACCTCGCGAATGTTGGTCAGTAAGAACGCCACGCCGCCGCCGCGTTTTGACAGTTGCAGCGCAGAGTTCACCGCCCGACCGATGGACTCCATATTGTCTTCGATACGTAACAGAAAACAGGACACCAGTTCGCCGCGCTGCTGCTTACCGCAGTTGAGGAAAGTGGGCGTCGCCGGCTGGAAGCGGCCCGAGATCATCTCCTCCACCAAATCTTGTGCCAACGCGGTATCACCTGCCGCCAGCGTTAAGGCGACCATGCACACCCGGTCTTCGTAGCGTTCCAGGTAGCGCTTACCGTCGAAGGTTTTCAGCGTGTAGCTGGTGTAATACTTAAAGGCGCCGAGGAAGGTCTCAAAGCGGAATTTTTTCGCATAGGCCTGTTGGAAAAGCTGTTTGATAAAGGCGAACTCGTACTGCGCCAACACGCTCTGTTCATAATAACCTTCCTCCACCAGATAGCGCAGCTTCTCCTCCAGGTTATGGAAGAACACGGTGTTTTGGTTCACGTGCTGCAGGAAGTAGTGCCGCGCTGCTAACCGATCCTTGTCGAACTGGATACGGCCTTCGGCATCATAAAGATTGAGCATCGCGTTGAGCGAATGGTAATCCAGCGCGCTTGCGGCGGGCCGGGTCAGTTCTGTCGTTGCCAAAATGCGGTTACTCCCTGTCGAACGTTTGCAACGTCTTGTGTGGTGCCGAGCAGCTCAAAGCGGTAAAGAAAAGGCACCTGACATTTTTTGGCGATGATGTCGCCGGCAATGCCGTACGCTGCGCCGAAATTGGTATTCCCGGCGGCGATAACGCCGCGCAGGAAAGCGCGATTTTGTGGATCGTTGAGAAAGCGGATCACCTGGATCGGCACGGCTCCTACGGCGCTGCCGCCGCCATAGCTGGGCACGATCAAAATATAGGGTTTATCCATCAGCAGTTTGCTGCGGGCGCCGGCGATAGGGATACGTATCGCCGGCAATCCCAGTTTTTCAACGAACCTGTGGGTGTTCTCCGAACTGCTGGAGAAATAGACCAGCGGGTTCATGGGCAACCTCAGGACGCCAGGGCGTGGGCCAGCGCGCCGATTTTGTCCGGCCGGAAGCCAGACCAGTGATCTTCACCGGCGATAATCACCGGAACTTGCTGATAGCCAAGGGATTTAACATGGTTCAGCGCCTGCTGATCCTGGGTGAGGTCGATCACCTGATAACCAATCCCTTGTTTATCGAATGCGCGATAGGTGGCGTTGCACTGGACACAGTCCGGTTTACTGTAAATAATAATGCTCATGATTCGCATTTACCTTTTAGGCTGAAGGAAAGGCGGACAGGTCAGATAACGGAGCATTGAACGGCGTTTCTGACGGCGTTACCAACCGCTACATGTTCCCTGCGGTTGATGAGTTAAATACTATATGTGGATATTTAATTTATCAACCACGCTATATATGGTGTTTTGGTGGGATTCACGTTGAGGCCGCATCAGGGCTGGAAAAGCAGAGGGAAAAATTTTTTTGGCGGTTGTTGGCGGGAAACCCCTCTCGGGCGAGAGGGGGGAAAGTGCGGTTTCGTCATTGACGCATGCTGATGGCCAGGCGGTTAAAGGCGTTCATGATGCTGATGGCGAAGGTTAAATCGGCAATTTCCGCATCGCTAAAGTGCGTCTGCAGCGCTTCAAACGCGCTGTCCGGTGCGCCAGTTGCGGCGATCAGGGTCACGGAGTCTGCCCACTCAAGCGCCGCGCGCTCGCGGTCGCTGAACGCATGACTCACGCGCCAGCCCGCCAGTTGGTCCAGCTTGGCGTTGTCAACGCCACTTTCTCTCAGTGCTTTACCATGCATATCCAGGCAGTAGGCACAGCCGTTAATCTGCGATACGCGCATAAACATCAGCTCAATTGTCGCCTTGTCCAGCGCGCCTTTCTCCAGTGCCATCAGGGCGGTCACCATGCCTTTGTAAGGGGCGGGAGAGAGTTCGGAATATTTCAAACGTTGCTTAATCATGGTCAACCTCAGTTAGCGAACAGCAGAATAATGAGGCTACTTTAATGGCGATATGGACTATGCTATAGAGCCATAAAATGATTATTTAACCAGGCCATGATGCGTCAGTTTCTCTCCTCTTTGCGGCTGGATGCTCAGCTCGCAGATCCTTTGTACCGGCAGATTTATCTGCGGATTAAAGACGCCATTGCGCAAGGAAGCCTGCTGGCGGGCAGTCGGCTGCCTTCGGTGCGTGGGCTGGCGAGCGATCTGGGCGTGGCGCGGGCCACGGTGGAAAGCGCTTACGGCCAACTTATCGCCGAAGGTTTTCTGCAAAGCCGGGGACAGGCTGGCACTTATGTTTCGCCGCAGCTGCAGAATCTGCCGGTACGCGCAGCATTGACGACGGAAGTGTTGCCGGCGGTGGCGGCGAATCCATTGCATCCGAGTGGGGCAACGCAGCCTTTTCAATTGGGGCTGCCGGCGCTGGATGCTTTCCCGCGCGCACTATGGCAGAGGATTGTCGGTCGCCAATTGCGTACTGCTCCTTTGGCGGCCATGGCTCATCCGTCAACTCAAGGGTTGCCAGAGCTGCGCGCGGCGATCGTGAATTATTTGCAGCTTTCGCGTGGTATCAATTGTCGACCGGAACAGGTTTTTATTTGTGCCGGCTATCAGGCATTGCTGGATTTGGTGATCGGCACTTTACTCAAGACCGGTGACGAGGTGTGGCTGGAAGACCCCGGCTATCCGGTGACCCTACCGCTATTTCGCGCCGCCGGCATGCAGCCGGTGGCCGTGCCGGTTGATGAGCAGGGGATGAATATCGCCGTCGGTGTTGCCGCTGCACCTCGAGCACGCATGGCGGTGCTGACGCCGACCCACCAGAGTCCCCTGGGCGTCTCGCTTAGCCTGGCGCGGCGCATGGCCTTACTGGAGTGGGCACAGCAGCAGGGGGCATGGATCCTTGAAGACGATTACGACAGCGAGGTTCGTTATCATGGTCGGCCGCTGCCGCCGTTGAAAAGTCTCGATCGTCAGGGCAGGGTACTGTACGCCGGGACTTTCAGTAAAACCTTGTTTCCGGCACTGCGTATGGCTTATTTGGTCGTGCCGCTTGAACAGGTGGACGCTTTTGGACGCAGCAGCCGGTTACGCGGTTGCGGCTGCCCGCCACTGATGCAGGCTAGCGTGGCTGATTTTATCCATCAGGGGCATTTCTATCGCCATCTGAAACGTATGCGGCCTCTCTATCGCCAGCGCCGTGAATGGCTGGCGCAGGCGCTTGCACGACAGCTGGGGGAGTATTTGACGGTATCGTCGCAGGCCGGGGGCATTCAATTACTGGCACGATTGACGGCAAAAGGCTTGGATCGGAGGATCGCGCAAGAGGCCTGGCAACGCGGGTTGTCGATACAGGCACTTTCGGATTGGCACATAGCCAGTGCGGCGGGAGATGGCCTGCTGATGGGGTTTGCCAACTTTACCCAGCAGAGCGAGGCTGAGCGGGCAGTAGCCAGGCTAGCCGAGTTGTTTGACGCCACAAATTAAACGGCCCGCGGTTTCCCACGGGCCAGACGCACATCTGTTGTTTTATCTTTATGACTGCAAGGGGTGTTAACGCCGGGCCAGCAGAACGCCGAGGACGATGCCAACCGCGGCCCCGATCCCTACGCCCTGCCAAGGTTTGTCGCGCACGTAGCTGTCGGCTTGTTCGACGGCATCGCGGGCGTGCTGTGTCAGATTGCTGGAACCATTGAAGCGAGCACGGGCGTCGCGTAACACGCCTTTGGCTTTGCTGTGCAGCTCTTTCAGTTCCTCTTTGGTTTTGTCACCGGATGCACGTAGCACCTCATCCAATGTATCAGCCAAAAGAGTGACGTCCTGATCAATGTCGCGTTCTACTTTTTCTGATTTCTTAAACATTCGACTCTCCGTTTTTGACACATGTCTCTTAAGTGTAGACCATTTCTCAAAATGTGCCGGCGATCACGGTAAAATACCTGGTGGGATAACGTCACCGGCGATGCCTGTCTGTGTTGTACATTTGGTTACTCGGCGAAACCAATCACTCACGGAAGCGGCTCATCGATTCCTCTAGTATCTGCTTCAACGGCCCAACGGGGCTTACTGAAAAAACACTCTGAGGAATTAAAGATGAAAAAAGTATTAGCCCTGATCGTTGCTGCCACCATGGGTCTGTCTTCTGTTGCTTTCGCTGCTGATACTGCTGCAGCTCCGGCAACGGCTGCTCCGGCTGCAACCACCACTACCGCTGCGCCAGCTGCTGCTGAGAAGGCTCCTGCTAAAGCCACTCATCATAAGAAAGCGCACCACAAAGCGACCAAGAAAGCCCCAGCTCAGAAAGCCCAGGCGGCTAAAAAGCACCACAAAGCGACCAAGAAAGCCCCAGCTCAAAAAGCTCAGGCCGCTAAAAAGCACCAAAAAGTAAGCAAAAAAGCGCCAGCACAGAAAGCTCAGGCTGCTAAAACTCACCACAAAGTAAGCAAAAAAGCGCCAGCTCAAAAAGCCCAGGCTGCTAAAAAACACCACAAAAAAGCGCCAGTGCAGAAAGCTCAGGCCGCTAAAAAACACCACAAAGCCACCAAAAAAGCAGCAACTCCAGCCGCTTAATTGAGTGAGGAATGCGGTGCCTGAGGGGGCCGCATCATCCCGACGTTATTGAGACACCCGGCTTGGCCGGGTGTCTTCTTTTGAGGGCTAGCTCATGATGATCAATCGCTATCTGTTCGAAGTGATTTTCAGTGCCGTCACCCTGTGTGGGCTGATCGTGGCCTGGGAACTGTTTCTGGCTGACGGTTTTCTCTGATTACTGCGCGATGGGCGTTTCATGCAGGTGCCGCCAGCCCAGCCCGGTTTCGGTTTGTTCAAACACCACGGTGGAGTTGCGCAGCGTCGCCGCCTGCCCAGGCAGCCTCTGTTTCTCGCGATAGCTGACCACTGCCCCCGTCGGCCATTCGGCCACCAACGTCATCTCTTCTATGCTGATTGCCAACCCCGGTTTGGCGGCCCGATGCGCACGGAAAAACGCGCTCAGTGCGGCAAAATCCAGTCGGCTGCCGTTCAGCGCGATCATGCTGAAGGCGGGATCAAAACGTGCCAACAGCCCCTGTTCATCTCCGGCCCCTTTTTCCAGCCAGTTTTCAATGGCGACGTGTGCGTCGATCACTTCGGTAAAATATTGGTTCATTGGTGTTCCTGTTGAGTATTGAGACGGCGCACTATGGCGCGGTTTGCGATGCGCAGGCACAGCAGCATGGGGATCAGCGTGCTGGCGGCGGCCAGGTAAAAACAACTTTTGTAGGCGACGGCGGGGGTAAAATGTTCCAGCAGCAGGTTGAGTAACAAGCTGAGCAGGGCGACACCCAGGCAGAAGCTGAGCTGTCGGTTGATATTCCACAGCGCACTGGCGTCGGCCAATTGCTCATCGGCAATATGCAAAAATGCGCTGCTCTGCGCGGTGCTGCTGCACAGGCTGCCGCCAAAGCCCATCAGGGCGAAGGCCGCAACCTGCAATCCGTAATCCCCAGCGTGCGCAATCTGCGACAGCGCCAAAATGCCCAACCCTTGCAGCAGACAGCCGAAGATAAACAGCGGTTTCGGGCCAAAATGGTTAAATTTTCTGCCGGTCAACGTGATGGCCAGGAACGAGGCCAGCGACCAGGGCAGCATCAGGCTGCCGACCTGCGCGGCACGCATGCCCAACTGATTTTGCAAATACAGCATGGCGATCAGGCTGACGCCGATAAACAGGCCGGGGATGCACTGATAAATCATCATCGACGTGCGCAACAGCGGATCCTGAACCAGGCGCAGGTTCAGCAAAGGGTGGGTAATGCGCAGGCTACGGCGCAGGAAATAGGTCAAGGCGATCGCTCCTGCGGCCAACAGTAACGCGCCTTGCGCAAGGCCCCCGTTTTCCCCCAGTCGGGTGAGGCCCAGTAAGATCAGCGTCAGGGCCGTACAGGCGCTAAGCAACCCCTTGATCTCGAGCGGTCGACGTTGCGGATCGAGTACCTGAGGGCGCAGCCAGAGTGCCGCCAACAGCAGCGCCAGCGCGGCGAGCGGCAGGTTGGCAAAGAACACCCAGCGCCAGTCGAGCCGGTCGACAATAAGCCCCCCCAATGCCGGTGACAGTGCCGGGGCCAGCAGGCCTACCAGCATAATGGCGGCGGAAAGCCCCGCGCGCTCATGGCTACGGTACAGTTGGTAGGTCAGCGTTTGGCCGATCGGGATCAGCAACCCGCCGCCCATACCCTGCAGCACTCTCCAGCCAACCAGTTCGCCGATGGAATCGGCATAGCCCGCCGCCGCCGTTGCCAGCATAAACAAGGTTAACGACAGCAAAAACACCCGCCGTCCGCCAATGCGCTGCGCTAACCAGGCGCTGAGCGGGATCACCAGCGTCAGGCCGAGAATGTAGCCGTTACTGACCCAGGCCAATTCACCGACCGAAGCCTGCAGCGCATGACCGATTGAGGGGTAAGCGACGTTGGCGATAAACATGTTGATCAGATCGACAAAAAATCCGAGCAGGTAGACGATTGCGACTTTGATGCGATAGGGCATGGTGCCTCCGGTTGAAGGCCAGCAGTGTAACGGGCGGGAAAGTGCGGATAAATCGGCTACGAGCGATTACACTGTCAAAATTATTTTGACAATAAGGGGCGACAACATGCTTAACCTGCAGCGTTTGGCTATCTTCGTGGCCGTGGTGGACGCCGGCAGTTTCACCGCAGCTGCGGTGGCGTTGGGGCAAACCAAGGCGGTGGTCAGCTTCAATGTCAAACAGCTGGAGAGCGAACTGGGGGTGTCGCTGCTGGTGCGCAGCACCCGACGGCTGGCACTGACCGACGCCGGCGAACGTTTTTATCAACGTTGTCTGCGGTTGTTGCAGGATGCGGAAAACCTATTAGATGACGTACGTCGGGATCACCATGGATTGAGCGGCGTATTGCGCATCACCACTACGCCGGAATACGGCGCTCAGGTGGTGGTACCGGCGTTGGCGGCGTTTTCCCAATTGCATCCGCGCCTGCGCATTCAGCACGTTTCCTCTTCCTATCATGCCGATTTGATTTCAGAGCGTTTCGACGTGGCCATCCGGCTGGGGCAACTGGCGGATTCCAGCCTGCGGGCGGCACTGCTCGACAGCTTTGCTATTGTGCCGGTCGCCTCGCCGGCCTACCTGGCCCGCCATCCCATTGCGTCTCTGGCCCAACTGGCACAGGCACAGTGGATTGCTCACAGTCGCCTCAGCTCGCCGCTGAGTTGGCAGGTCATTACCCCTGAGCGCCAGGCGGTGCTGTTCAAAGTGGAAGATGCCGCCACGTTGATGGGCGACAGTGCCGCGGCGCTGTTGGCGTTTGCTTTGCACGGTGCCGGGGTGGCGCTGCTGCCCGAATGGCTGGTGCGGCCTGCCCTCGCCGAGGGCAAGCTGTGTCCGCTACTCACGGACCATCAGTTTCCTGCGCAGAGTATTTATGCGCTATACCCCAACACCCGCCACGTACCGGAAAAGGTGAGGGCGTTTATCGATTTCCTGCGGGCGCGGGTAGCCACGGATGAATAAATGCCATGATGGCGGCCAGCGTTTGCCGGTGTACGGCTTCGCGTTGTTCGCTGGAAGAGGCGCAAAGCACCGCCCCATCATCTTCTTCACTCGCCAGGATTTGCCGGCCTTTGGGCTGACAAACCGGCAGGAAATCGAAATGATTGCCGCTGGATAGCCTCAGTGCAAGAATAGGTTGCTTTCCGTTATCCGCCGCCAGCGTGGCTCCGCCAAGCCCGGGTTCCTGGCCGTCGGGCAAAAAGTGCTGTGGCTCGACGATCAGTAACGGTGCGCTGAGCCGACGCAGGCTGGTCGGCAGCAGGTAGGGCACCATGCCGGGATCTAGAGCCACCGCAAAGCGAATGCGCGGGTCGGTGTAGTCGGCGTCAAATGCCCTGGCGGAAAGCTTCGTCAGTGCGACGTTGGCTTGTGTATAAAACTGACAGTTGGGCGACTGCGGTGCTTGTCGGCAGCCATCGATGAAATCGCTCAGCCGGACTTTACCGCCGATAGCTGCAATGGTGCTGTAACCGCCCTTGGAGTGGCCGATAACGCCAATCGCCTGAGGGTTGAGCATCGGCTTCCAGCGAGGGTCGGTGGTGACGGCGCTAATCAAGGCGGAAATATCGCTGGTCTGTAACCACAGCTCGGCAGATAAAGCCGGAACCGAGTTACCGGTAGTGCTGCCTGGGTGGTTGGCCGCCACCACGATCGCGCCTTGCTGGGTCAGCGCTGCCGCCAGCCAGGCCTGGCTGGCGTTATTGCCGCCGCTGCCGTGGCTGATCACGATCAGCGGAAAATGCCCACTTGCTGCCGGCGCGTCCGGCTGACTCTCAATGCCGGTAAAGACCGGGTTTGCACCGATGAGCTGCGGTTTAGCCGTTTCAGTGGTGGGGTAGTAAATTCGGCTGACTAACGAACGCGAGCCGGCCTGAAAGGTTTCATCGTGGGTGGCGACCTGATAGGGGGACGCGCTCGCAGTACCGCACCACAGCATCAATAACAACAAGGTTGTTTTCATTTTCACTCCTCAAGGTATCGAGATTGAGAGGGTGGCATTGGCGGTGCCATCCGGCGACCTCGATCGCGATCCGGGTCGTTAAATGATTGTTTTAACAGTACACTGTTGATTCCGTGTGCAAACGACAAGACCTTGATGATGCCGCTTATTCCTCTCACATTTCTGTTCGGTCTGCTGTGCCTGGGGCTGCTGTATCGCCTCGGTCGTCCAACGGCGCGGCGCTGGGTCTTTCAGCTATTGTTGTTGCTGTGCGCGTGGCAAAGCCTGCTGGTGGGTATCCGTTATGGCTACGGCATAACGCAATTCAATGGGCTGCAACCGTTCGGCGCGATGGCGATCCCTTCACTGGCTTATGTCGCGTTTTTGGTGAGTACCCAGGGCCGTTTGCGGCGGCGCGAACTGTGGCATCTGATGCCGCTGTGCCTGACGCTGTTGGCCAGCCTGACGGCGCCCTTTTTGCTGGATGCCATGATTGTCGGGGGGTATCTGGGGTATGGAGCCGCATTGCTGTATGCGTTGCGGCGCGGTGAAAACGCTTTGCCGCAGGTGGCACTGGCGGAAAGTTGGCTGAGCTATCGACTGTGGCGCGGTTTGGGGGGCTTGCTGATCATGGTGGCGGTAGCCGAAGGGGTGATTGCGCTCGACTTTTCCCTGTTTGACGGGCGGCACGCCGGTTGGCTGGCAACGATCGATAATCTGTTGGTGGCGTTGAGCCTATGCTTGGTGCTGTCGCGCAGCCGACCTGCGGAAAGCCCGGTTGAGGTCATATCGGAAACGGCGGATAGCGGGGGGGAAGATGAGGATCAACTGGCCGAGTGGTTTGAGCGGGTGCAACAACGGCTGCTGCAAGATGACTTCTACCTGGAGCCTGAGCTGAACCTGGCCCGGCTGGCGCGCAAGGTGGGCTTGCCGGCGCGACGGGTTTCTCAGGCTATCAATCGGCATACGGGAATGAATGTGTCGCAATATGTGAATCAACTGCGTATTCGTCAGGCGGCGCAGTGGTTGCTCGCCGGTGATGAGCCGGTGACTGATATTATGCAAAAGGCCGGATTCACTACCAAATCGAATTTTAACCGCGAATTCTTGCGCATTCAGGGTGTGAGCCCAAGTGAATGGCGCAGGCAACAACAGCGGCTTTAAATAATACTTTGTTATCCCTTGCCAGGTTTGGATCGGGGCTATGCTAAATGCTGTTGATGAGCCGTACGGGCGTGCCGTCAATCTCTTGATTTTGCGGTACTGAGGGTGTTTCCGGGCGTGATGTTGACGCTGCGCCTGCTGTTGCAAAAACGGCAAAATACCTGGTTAAGGAATATTCCTAAACCCACATCCATACCGAAAAATTTATTGTTTCATCTCATGATTACGGTAAGGTCGCTCAGCGGTCCAGAACGAGAGGAGAAATCGATGTATTTACGGCCGGATGAAGTGGCTAGAGTGTTGGAGAATACGGGGTTTGAGCGTGATTATGTCACCGATCAAGCCTATGGTTACCGCAAGGGTGAGCACTACGTGTATGTGAATCGTGAAGCGCGGATGGGCAGAACCGCGTTGGTGATCCACCCGGCGCTGAAAGAGAAAAGCGTGCATTTCGCCACGCCGACCTCGCCGATACGCACCAGCGATCAGTACCTTGAGTTTCCCCTGGATTTAAGCAGCGATACCCCGAGTGCGCGTTATGGCATTCCCCACGGTTTCAGCTCGCGTGACGCGCTTTCGCGCTATATCTACAGCATGTTTCTGTAATGCCTCCCCCGCCTGCGGGGGACATCTTCACCAATTGGCAATGGCTTCCTGGTTAAAACGCTCGTTGTAGGCGCGGCGGAACTGTGCCAGCTCGAAAGCATCGATATCGAGATCGGCAAAATAAAACAGCGCGGCTTCGGTGTGCTCGGCATGTAACTCTGGCGACAGACCGGCACGCAGCAGGGTTTCCCGCCACAGGGCAATCTGGTGGTCGTCTGCCTGTTTGATAAAGGTCAGATAGATAAACAGCAAATAGGCCGCCTGGTGCATCTCTTCGGTGTAACCGTTGTTCAGCATGCGGATAAAGGTCTGGCTGTTGCGGCTACCCATCTCCTGAATCATCGATTCAATCAGCATAGGTTTTACTTTCAACAGGTGGGCCAGAGAGTCAATGGCTTTGCGGGTATCGGAAGTCAGAATGCGGTAACCAATAATAAATACAACGATCAGGGCAGCGATGATGATCCAGGTCATTTATGATTTATTACACTCTCGGAACGCCAGTATTTGGCAGGAGGCGCTGCAGGACAGCGCCCGGTGTCAACGCTGTTCGCCGCTGAAATTGTCGGCTGCCCGCTGCTGATTGCGCAGGTGGTGGTTGAAGCTGGCGGCATCTTTGGCCAGTGCGTCCAGATGGGCGCCCAGCATTTTAATTTGCTTCACCAATGCGTGCTGCTCCGGCACTGAACTGGCGGTGCTCAGCTTGCGTACCAACTGTTCGTTCTGCATACGCAGTGCGACTTCGCGCTGTTTAGCCTCTTCCAGCAACTGCTGCAGGGCCTGATAGCTGTGCTGCCATTCACGGTGCTGCTTTTCGAAGCTGGCCTGCAACTCACTCATGGCATTTTGAAACTGGGTTTCCAGCTCGCGCATTTTCATGGGATCGATCCTTTGCGGCACTCAATAATGGTTTTGCAGTATAACGAAAACTGCACAGAACCTCACCCGTTGACGACGATTGCGGAAAATTCCCGGCTTGCAACCGGAGCTGTGGGTCTTACAATCAGGCTTATTCCGGCATGAAAGGCTTAGTGTCCAAGAGTGGCTTTGAGATGAGCAACCAAGACAAAGATTTTTTTGAACAGGCGATGGCGGATGTCATTCCGTTATCCCGCGGCCCCGAGACGTTGTACTTGAAGCCGCAGGAGACCATGGATAAGCGCGCGCGCCGTGAAGCGCAGGCGCTGCAGCAGGAAAACTTTCTCAGTACCGGCTTTCTCGAACTGATCCCCTGTGAGCAACCGTTGGAATATAAAGGCGAGGGCATTCAACAGGGCGTGCTCGACAAGCTGAGCCATGGCCGCTACCCGCCACAGGCCAGTCTGAACCTGTTGAAACAGCCGGTGGAGGCCTGTCGGCAAGCTCTGTTCCGCTTTATTGTGCAGGCGGAAAAGCAAAGTCTGCGTTCGCTGCTGATCGTTCACGGCCGTGGGCGAGATGATGAAAGCCACGCCAACGTGATCCGCAGCTATGTCGCCAAGTGGCTGGCCCAGTTTGAGCAGGTGCAGGCTTTTTGTCGGGCATTGCCGCGCGATGGCGGTGAAGGTGCCTGTTACGTGACGTTGCGCAAATCTGCACAGGCGAAAGCCGATAACTTCGAACGTCACGCCAAACGTAGTCGATAAACGGGGCAACAGAAGGCCAGCCGGTAGCGGGGCCACCGGCTGGTGGGGTTATTTATTGAAGAATTTATAATCCAGTGAATAACGTCCGGCGCCGGTGACCGCCAGCAGCAACAGCCCGCCAATAATGCTGATGTTTTTGAAGAAGTTTATTTCATTGCCCATCATTTCCATGCCGGTCATTTTCCAGAATGGGTGGCCGATAAACGCGGTGCCGAGTACGTAAAGGGCAAAAATAACCGCGATAGGGCGGGTAAATAACCCAAGAATAAGCGCAATGCCGAAAAAGAACTCCACCACCACGGCGATAATCGCCGCTAAATAAGGCATGGGCGTACCATACCCTTCCATTGCCGTGACGGTTGCACCAAAGCCAACCAGCTTCATCCAGCCAAATATGATAAACAGGATCATCAACAATATTCGGGATAGCAGAATAACGCCGTCTTTTGAGCTTTCACCCATTTTGAACTCCTCAGCCACTGTCACAATTATGTTGTGTTACTGATTAAAGAGTAGACTAATATTGGCTTTGTTGTAGCGACAACCGAGAGTTACGCACTTTTTTATAGGAATAAATTCTATGGATCTTAAATTTTTGGAAGATGAAAAGCGTTTCTATATAAACGATCAGCAGGGGAAGATGATTGCCGAGATATCTTTTGTGCCCAGCGGCGATAAATTAACCATCATTGATCACACCTGGGTTGACGAAGTGCTAAAAGGCCAGGGGGTAGGTAAAAAGTTGGTGGCGCTGGTGGTCGCCAAAATGCGCGCGGAAAACCGCAAAATCATTCCGTTATGCCCGTTCGCCAAACACGAATTCGACACCACGCCAGAATATCAGGATATACGCGCCTGAAACCTAGCGGGGCGTAACCACGTCCCGCTGCTCAGCGCATGTCAAAGTTGTTACTACTGCGTTGGTCGGAACCTGCGGTCTTTGCGCGTAATCCATGCTGATAAGCTTTTCCCCCAATAGCGAACTCGCTCTTTGTGGCAGCGCTGGTTGCATAATAATCGCTATATAATATATTACATAACGATTATTAAAACAGAGGGATAGCAATCTAATGCCGGGATTATTGATGTTCTATGTGGGCGGCACCGCACCGGGTGCCAATATCGAATTGCACGACGTACAATTCGTTGCAGCGGAGCGGCCAGAACAGGCTTATCCCTTGCTGCGCGAGAAATGGTTTGGCGATAAGAACAAGGTGCATGTTGATGGCTATGCGCGTATTGAATGGGCGGATGGCTATGACGTGGCGCTGAGGGCTGAGCCGTTCGTCGGGCCGGAGAAGCTGTTCTTTGTTAACGTGGGCGGTTACCGCAGTGACGAGTTGGCTGAGCTGCACGAGTTTGGCCTGTTTGTCGCGCACAGTGCGGATGAAGCCAAAGAAAAAGCCAAGCAGACGCTACTGATCGGTAGCTTCAAGCAGCATAAGGATGATCTGGCTGAGGTGGACGATTGCCTGCTGTTGCAGTCACTGCAGGGTTACCATGTACATTTGCAGGCCAATGCGCAGGGTAAAGCGGCGCAACCGCTGTGGCAGGGCTATTTGCCGATCGGCGAGTAGAACGTGATAGCGGCACCGATGCCTGCAACCGCGCCCTAAGCCATTGGGGGGAGGCAGCCTCCCCAATATTGGATGTGTTCAGGATTTATTGCGGAAAAGAAGCATTAAGCAGGTTTATGAGCGGCGAGAATAAATATCATTGGGCGCTCTTTTTCTTCGTCCAGCGCCGGGTTTTCTGCGATTTGTTGAGCCGAAGGGCCCCATTCGCTCAGATAGCTAATGACGAAGCCTTGCCGGATCAGCAAGTTTACGTAGCTGCCAAGCGTGCGGTGCTGCTTGATGACCCCATCTGCCAACCAATTTGAAATCCGCTTACCTTCCTGCTGATAGCCATTAACCGGCCATGACTTCTGCCCGTTTTGATCGACCCACCATCCCTGATGCTGCGGTGCGGTATAAATGGGGTGCTCAGCGGTGAAGATAAACTGCCCGCCAGCCGCCAGCGCCTGATAAACCGTGGCGAACAACCGCGCCAGATCTTCGATGTAGTGCAGCGTCAGTGAGCTGTAGGCGATATCAAAAGACGCCTGCGGCAACTGAAGCTGTTCCAGATCCTGCTGGCGGTATTCAATGCCGGCATCCTGGGTCATCGACTGCGCTTTACCGAGCATTTTTTCTGAGACGTCCAACCCCAGTACGCTTACGGCACCTTGTTCACGAGCGCTGCGGCAGAACCACCCGTAGCCGCACCCGAGATCGACTACGCGCTTGCCGTGCAAATCCGGCAGTATGCTGCGGATAGTCGGCCATTCCGGTGCGCCGTCCAGCCCGTTCACCGAGCGGCTGAGCTGAGCATAGCCGTCGAAGAAGGCCTGATTGTCATAAATATTTTGCGTCATAATGACTCCTGTTTTGGTGAAATCGCTACCGGTTAAGGGGCAGCGTCGCCATATTATCTGCCCACCCTGCTGATTTCCATGATAAAGGTCGTGCTAACCTTCACGGGTTACCGCATAATTTTACGCCAGAAAAAGAATGAAAAATCACCTCAGGAAAAGATATGAAGATTATTTCGGTGCGTCAGTCCCCCGAGTTTAAACAGCAAGCGATCGGTTATTTCCAACAACAATGGGCTTCGGAAGAAACGCTGATGATGTATGAGGATGCCATCACTCGTTGCATCGGTGCGGCTAATCCATTGCCGCAGTGGTATTTGCTGGTGGATAACAGTCAGATCCTGGGGTGCGCAGGATTAATCACCAATGATTTCATTAGCCGCGGTGAACTCTATCCATGGCTGTGCGCGCTGTATGTGGAGGAGGCCCACCGTAACCGCGGTTACGGCAGGTTGTTGATTAACCATGTAGCGGATGAGGCTCGCCAGCTGGGTTTCCCACGGTTGCATTTGTGTACCGATCTGGAAGGCTACTACGAGAAACAGGGGTTTGCCTTTAATGGGTTGGGTTACCATCCCTGGGGCGAGGCTTCGCGAGTGTATACGCGGGATCTGTAAGAGGATTAACTGGCTCTGATAGCCAGTTAATAACGCTTTGGCAGCCGGTTAACCGCCAGCAAAATACCTTTTTCGACGGTAATATAATCTCCCTTGCGCAGGTCAGATAATATTTTCATGATGCCACTGCGCGAGAGCTGCGTTCGTTGCTGAATATAGCGCGGAACCGTGGTGGATAAGCGAAAGGCTTCTTTTTCATTCATTAGCATCAGCAAGTGATTGCAGACAACCTCGTAGGCATCGTTGCCTGACAATAACCTGTCGCGGATGCTCAGAACTTGGATGACATAGGCTTGTATATGCACTAAGTTTTGCCAAAGGTTTTCCCGTGCCAGCGTTTCCAGCACATCACTTTCCTGGTACACCACCAGTTCAACCGGTGATTCGGCCAGGAAAAATATCAACTCTTTAGGGAAGAAGGTTTCCGCGATACCGGCGAGCGAGGGTTCTCTAAAGTTGGCTATTTTCAAACCATCACTGTCGCGGCATGCGGACATTTCACCGGACTGGAGCAAGAACCAATGCCGAATGCCATTGTGAAATAAGCGAATTTTTTTGCCCGCTGGAAAAGAACATTTTTTACCATAGGGCATTAAGGCATGCTTAATCGCCAATATATGCTCTATCGGCTTATCATCTTTATTAAATAAAGTGGCTGAGTTTCTTTTCCCAAGAGTGAAGAGAACGTCTGTTTCCATAATGTCATGTTCCAGGGGCGTAAATTTATTACGGTGAAGCCAGGGTCGAATTTTTCCGCATACTATATTATGCCTTGTAGCTATGCAATTATGCGGCTCTGTCTGGTGGGTGGTGGCGGGCAGTGAATGGTAAAATAGGGTGAATATGATTAAAAATCAATTTGTTGCCTGGTGTGCATTTTTGGACACTTAAGCCGCTATCAGACAATTACCCTGGTGGAGTAGTATGCACGGCGTTTGATGCTCCCACTATGGATGATAATAATGAAACCATGCTCAGATTTTCTAACTCCTCGTATTAGGGGGAGTAAGTTTAGTATTTCGCTTTCGCTAATTTTCGCTTACCTTATTTATTCGCCTTTTTCAGTTGCAGCGAGCTGGTCCTTAGGGGCAGCTGCGATGGTGAATGATTATGGTTATGTTGATACCGATGCTAAAACCCAGGGATTGCCCACGTTAAACTATGAGAAAGGGAACTTTTATATTCACTCTTTGGCGGCGGGATATTATCTGCTGAATATGCCAAAGGATCAGATTTCGATCATCACCTATTATTCCCCCCTTGGTTTTGATCCGGATGATAGCAATAACAGCCAAATGAAAAAGCTGGATAAGCGCGATGGCACATTAATGGCCGGGATGGCCTTCACCCATAAAGAGAAATGGGGGGTTATTCGCGCCTCGCTGGCTGGTGATACCCTTGATAACAGTAACGGTGTGGTAGGGGACGTGGCCTTTTTGTATCCAATCAAGGCGGGCAAGCTACGCCTTGTTCCCGGTATTGGCGCGGTCTACAACAACGGTAACCAGAACGATTACTACTATGGCATTGGCCATGCGGAGGCAAAAAGCAGCGGTTTCTCAACGTATTCGGCCGGAGAGAGCTGGAGCCCTTATGTGGAGCTGAGCGCCAACTACCAGTTTAACGAACATTGGTATGCCTTGGCGTCAGTGCGTGCCGTGCAGCTGAGCAGTGAAATCACCGATAGCCCAATGGTGGATAAAGATATCTCCAGCCAGGCTTTACTGGGCGGTGGATACCGATTTTAAGCTACATGTTCGTAAGCCTGTGCCGCCTTCAGGGCATGCGTGCCTGTCTGCTCTGGCGACGCGACCAGGTTGCGAGCGAAGTGACGATCGGGAAAGACCGGTAAACGAGTAACTGTCGACGGTTCGGAAAGACGAACAGCATCACCTCGCTTCGGCGGGGTTTTGCTTTTAGTGTTTGTGGCCGTTATCGCTAAATCAGGCGCTGCTCATGCAATTTCATATTATGCATGATGCTGTCCATCATCACCTGAACCCTGTGGGGTAACACCCCACGCTGGCGATAAATAAGAAAGGCTTGCATATCGATACAGCGCTCACGTTCAATACAAGGCATCAGTGACCCCGATTCCAGCGCAGAAGCGACAGAGTAATAAGGGGCATAGACGATGCCAAGCCCCTGTTTTGCCAGCTCGATGGCCGGCAGAATATTGTCGCATATGCTGCTGCCGGTGACTGCTACCTGCATCAATTGGCCCTGAGAACTATAACAGCTCCAGGTATTGTGGCTCCCTCCCAGCACCCGCAAGGTAATGCAGCGATGCGCATTCAGCTCCTCTGGCTCGACAAGAGGGGCGTTCGCGATATAGTCCGGTGAGGCAAATAACCCGACGCGAAAACGGGTCAGGGGCCTGGCGATCAGGCTTTCATTTTGCGGCTGGAAGAAACTGATCAACAGATCGCAGTCACTGTCGAATACCGCACCGTACTTCTTCTCGCGTTCATCCGGATTGCGGGTAACCAAATCGACGATCAGCTCCGGCGATTCGCGTAACAGCGGCGGCAGCAGATAACGGGTCAGGAATGAATGGATACCAATAGGTGCGCCCAGCGTCACCATGCCATTCAGACTGCGTTTATAGGTACCTGATATATCGAGCAGATCGTTATGCTCATCTAACAGTTGAGTGGCTCGGCGTAAAAATTGTTCGCCAAATTCGGTTAGCGACAAGCTGCGCGGGGTGCGTAAGAAGATCTCCAGGCCAAGCCGGCGCTCCAGCGCCGTCAGGGTGCGCGACACATTTGACTGTGGCATGTCTAGCCGCTGAGCGGCCTTGCTGACGCTGGCCGTTTCGGCAATGCAGCGAACGATCCTGAGTTCGTCGATCTTGAAGTCTTTTGATTTCACTCTACGCGCCAGTCTGATTTTGTATATCAAAAATGATATACATTTTTGCCTGTATTGTCATATGACTTATCAGTCACTAGCGGGTACTATTTCGATTAATTATTTATTGCTTATTAAATTAATATTGGAAGTTATGATGAGAAAAAAATGTGCGGCCATTTTGCCCTTGGTATTCATTCTGGCCGCTTGTTCATCCAAGGTCACCGAAAAAGAAAAGTATTCTACGTTCCTGAATAATTACAATGATATTACCCAGGGGAAATCGGCCTCCGGTAAGGACGTTTTATATTGGAAACAAACTAACGTTGACTATTCTAAATATAAATATTTGGTTTATCAGCCGATGATCTATTTCCCGCGTCCGAAACCCACTGAGATGGTAAGCCAGCGCGCACTTGATAATATCCTGAACTACACCAACCAGCAGTTTAAGCAGTCCATGGCATCCCATTTTATCTTGGAGGATGTGCCACGTGAAAATACGCTTATTTTCCGAGGGGCTATAACGGCTATCGATACCCATAAAAAAGGGCTTCAGGTGTATGAGGTATTGCCAATCACGCTACTGGTGGCGGCAACACAGAGCGTAACCGGTCACCGCACCATGGAGAGCTCTGTGTATATGGAAGGCGAGTTTATCGATGCTTCGACTAATCAGCCGGTTATCAAAGTGGTGCGCAAAGCGTCCGGAAATAATTTGAATAATGAAAAGGCAAAACTCACCGTAGACGATGTTAAAAATGCCATTGATATCATTGCCAAAGATATCAAAGAGTATAAGACAACATAAGCCTCGATGTGTTATTTAGCGTTACCAGCCAGGGTGTAGCATGTTTCTAGATTATTTTGCTTTAGGCGTATTGATCGCCGTGTTTTTGATTTTATTTTACGGCGTGATAATTATTCACGACATTCCTTATTTGCTGGCCAAAAAACGGCAACATCCCCATCAGGATGCCATTCACGTGGCAGGCTGGGTAAGCCTGTTTACCCTGCATGCTATTTGGCCACTGCTGTGGATCTGGGCGACGTTATATCGGCCAGAGCGGGGATGGGGCATGAGCGAGAAGGCCGAACACCCTGAAGTGCTGCAAGCGCGAATTCATCAGTTACAAAGCGAGTTACAGCGAATGCAGATGCCCGTTGCAGATGAAAGCTCGTCGTCCAATAAAGGGTGTTGAAAGGGTATGGATCTCTTAATTATTCTCAGCTACGTAGCGCTGAGCTACGGCGTTTTCAAACTGTTCCGTATCCCCATCAATAAATGGACCGTGCCGACCGCAGTATTGGGCGGCATTTTTATCGTAGGAGCTTTGATTCTGGGGATGAATTACAACCATCCTTATACCTACCGGGCGCAGAAAATCGCTGTTTCGGTGCCCATTGTTCCCCAGGTATCGGGAGTGATTGTCGAGGTTACGGATAAGACCAATGTGCTATTGCATAAGGGCGATGTGCTGTTTCGCCTGGATGATACCCGCTACCGTGCCCGGCTGAACAAGCTGCAGGCAGATCTTGCCAGCGCGCAGGCGGATGTCAGAACACGACAGGCTACGCTAAATGAGTCCTCGGCCAATGTGCAGCGGGTTTATGCCGAGTATGAACGCACGCGCCAGGATTATCAGCGTTACGCCAAAGGCGCGGTAATGGCAGTTAACCCTTTCTCGGAACAAGACATCAGTCATGCCCGGCAGCAGTATCAAGCGCAATCTGCAGCGCTGCAGGCTGCCAAAGCTCAGCATCAGCAGGCGCAGGAGCGGCTTTCGGGCCACTACAACGGTGAGGACGCCCGCATTGCCAGCCTGAAATCACAGATTGCGGAAGCGACCTACAATTTGGAACAAACGACCATTCGAGCACCCAGCGAGGGTTATGTTACCCAGGTGCTGGCTCGGCCTGGCACCACAGCAGTGCGCTTGCCGTTCAAGCCAGTGATGATTTTTATTCCGCAGCAAAAACGGCAGGTGGTGGCGGTATTCCGTCAAAACTCGATCCTGCGTTTAACCCAGGGCGATAAAGCCGAGGTGGTATTTAACGGCTTGCCGGGGAAAATCTATGGCGGCTCGGTCACGCGGGTGCTGCCGGTAGTCCCCGACGGCAGCTATCAGGCCAGTGGTGTTATGCAAGGGCTAAACGTTGGCGCTCAGCAGGAGGGTGTTTACGTAATGATCGATTTAGACCCTGTTCCCGCGCTGGACAAATTGCCCGATGGGGTTACCGCACAGGCTGCGGTCTACACCGAGCACTTTGAGCATCTTTCCATCATGCGCAAAGTCCTGCTGCGCATGACCAGCTGGCTGCATTATCTCTATCTGGATCACTAACGACCAGTCTGCGCTACAGACACAAAAAAGCCCGCAACGTGAATTGCGGGCTTTTTCGTTATTGCCACCGGATCTATCTGGGGTCACCGGTGACCTATTTGGTGGAGCTGGGTTAAAGCGACACCAAATATTAACTGTCTGATTCTTTGAGCAATGTAGCGGGAATCAATGTCACAGCAGTATGGCACACCTAACTAGTTACGATCAATAGCCCTAACTGCCCTGAGTTGATTGCTTTTTGGCTACTCTGAGTTGCTGAGTGAAGAAGCGAGCTCTATCTTTCTGTCTGAAGTCAACTTGACCGGCCGCGTGCAGCTTACCTGCTAGCTTTTCTAGATGGATTATTTTTGCAGCGTTGTCTTTTGCGTCCGCCAAAGTAGCGAATTCTTTTCCGATTGAATCATAGTGTGCCCAACGAACCTTAAGTTCCCCATCCTGAATCACTATTCCTGTAAGCAGTTTTCCCTCTGAAGACGGATAAAATCGCTCTTTCTTGTCTTTAGAGGTGAGGCCATGAGAACGAATACATTTTTTAGCTTGGGCGGCAAATCCTTTTGGGATTTTCGAACCAGAGAACGCTACATCGTCAACATATGCCGTAAATACTAAGCTGTTTGAGGCCGCAAGGTTGCTAAGTTCGTCGAACATATCTTTATTGGCCCAAAACGCCATAGCCATGCTTATCGGGCTGCCTGTGGGCACTTTTCCTGCAAAGGTTGCTAGATTGGTCATTACATAAGCCACATCAGGCGACATCTCAAATTTCTCAACAAATGCTTTGTAGACCTTCGCAGCGCTAGTCGAGGGAAAAAACTTGTGTATGTCGAGCTTCAGAAGTTCAGTTGCCTGCTTGTGTGATTCTGCATTAGTTAGTGTTGAATGTTTCTTCCGACCGGAGTGAAGATATAGAGGTAATTCGATTCTGCTTAATAAAACGCCGAGTCTCCTATGAACCGCTTTGAGCTGGGCGATCGGTTCCTGAATCTTCCTTCCTGCGTCGTTTTCAAATTCTTTGTACGCAGAGTCAAGCATGAGTTTATCAGCCTGCTTCTTTGATAGGCCTATGATCTCGAATAATTTTTTTCTATTTTTAAGCTTGAATAGAGGGGATTGATTCAAAGGGTAAATCTTAGGGGATCTTTGAAGACTAGGGGTACGTTTTGTGCTTTTCATCGTCGTTGCTCCAATCCATTATAGCCTCCATTACAGGAATCCCGTGATGGATGCAAAGAAGGAGGTCACAGCTTCAGAATGAAAAACCGTAGAAAACACTTCGCTGAAAACCAAGGCAAGGATGTACTTACCGGTATCTTTGGAGTATTTCTTTAGTTTCTCCTTCACACAAAACGTTTGCTGAACACTAGCCTGGTATTTCTTACGTGTCTTTCGACTTGTATTTGTCTTTCGACTTTTACGTGTCTTACGACCCATATTACATCTCCCTTTCAGTTCCCGATGACCAACATGGCCACCAGTCTCGCCTGAACTGACAGGAATAAGAGATGTTCAGCAATTAACCCCAGTTTTCGACGTCACAGAGTGACGTCCTCTCGCCACAAATCCAGCAATCCTAGCTATCTCGGTAAGCACCAGAGCGTCGGTGATGCGTAGCATCGTAACGTTGGAACATTGAGCAAGCGTGGCATGCGTCGTGTGGGGGAGAGATTAGAGGCCGAAACCTCCACGATGGCTGACAAACAGACCATCAAGCTTTTGCGAGAAATTCTCTCCTAGGTACTAGCAGGGACATTTTATGATCATATTCATGCAGTTAGCAATAGAGCGGTAAGAGGTTTGTTTCAAAATGTGAGTGATGATGAGGGGAATAATTAGGAGGCGAATTCAACTCCCTAGCAGGAAGCTGAATTCATGTATTGCTGTAGCTACAATCAGTCGAAATACCTTCAGTCGCTTTTAGCTACCCACGGGGATTTTGGACGTAATACTCGTTCAGTCCATCTGTGTATCCTTGATAGTAGGCTACCCGTGGGCTTCTATGCCTGACCTCAGCGGCTTGGCTTTCTAAAAGAGAATTAAGAGCCGTAGAGGCCTCAGGTTCTTGATTTGATAGGCCAGCTTGAAAACCCGCTTCGTAAGCACAACCTGCACATTTATGGCGGTGAGGATAACTTTGATCTTCAGGAAGAGTGGCAAACATGGAGTCATATCGGTGTGGTTCTTGGCAAGTTGTCATTGAAACCTCTAAAATGTTAGAAAAGTACTCTTGATATGAGTATGGTTTTTCTCCATTCAAGGAGCTCAAGGCTTGACCTTTCCTCTTTATCTAAAAAATGTGAGCCGCCTCGCTTTTGGAATGTAATACCACAAATAGTGAACTCAACCCCCTACGGGGAGCTGAATTCATGCATTGCTGTAGCTATTGTGTAAGCATACCCGTTTTAGTTCCACGCACTTTTTGAGACTTCCGTGTTTTCAGCCATCAGCCGGTACTCTTCCGGCGTCAGGGTGTTCAGCGATTCGTGAGGGCGTTCGCTGTTATATTCCGTCAGCCAGCGCTCTGTGATTTCCCGGGCCTCATTCAGTGTTCTGAACAGCTAAAAATCCAGGATTTCTGTCCGGTACGTCCGGTTAAACCGTTCGATGAAGGCATTCTGTGTCGGCTTGCCAGGCTTGATGAATTCCAGCAACACACCATGTTCTTCAGCCCACTGTGCCAGCGTCAGTGAGATCAGTTCTGGTCCGTTGTCCATCCGCATTTTCAGCGGGTAGCCACGGTTTGCCACGATCCGCTCCAGTACCCGGACAACACGTTGAGCCGGGATATTCAGGTCGATTTCTATCGCCAGTACTTCCCGGTTAAAATCATCCACCACATTGAAGGTCCGGAAGCGTCTACCACAGACCAGCGCATCATGCATAAAGTCTATCGACCAGCTCTGGTTAAGTGCCTCAGGCGTCACCAGTGGCGACGGGTTGCGTACCGGCAGCCGCTGTTTTCCCTTACGACGAAAATTCAGTTTCAGCAGGCAGTAAATCCGGTGAACGCGTTTGTGGTTCCAGGTATTGCCCTGCCTGCGCAGCAGCTGGAACAGCTTCTTAAAACCGTAGCGCGGATAGCGTTCTGCCAGTTCAGTCAGCGCATGGATCACCGGTTCATCACGCCGGGTATCGGGCTGATAAAAATAGACCGTCCTGCTCAGCGATAACGTCCTACAGGCCTGACGTAAACTCATGGCAAATTGCGCTGTCAGATAGCTGACGAGTTCACGCTTTATCGCTGGTTTTAAAGCTTTTTTTCGATGACGTCTTTAAGTGCCCGGCACTCAAGGCTGAGGTCAGCAAACATCTGTTTGAGCCTCCGGTTCTCGTCTTCCAGATCTTTGATTTTTTTAATATCGGCCGCTTCCATCCCGCCATACTTTGCCTTCCAGTTGTAATAGCTGGCTTCCGAAATAGCGGCTTCACGGCACACATCTTTGACGGTACGTCCGGCTTCGACGGACTTCAATACGGCGATGATCTGGTGTTCGGTGAATCGGATCTTACGCATAGCGATCTCCTCCGGGGGCATAATCAGTATGTCGGAAGATCTCTAAAAGTGAATGGTTCGGATTACAGGGATGCTTACAATGTGACCGAACAAACGAAAGAGGCCTATTATCAGTGCCAAAACATCGTGTGTTCCTGCACATTTAAAACGGTGGAGAGCGTCGATAAGATTTTATGTCAGCCCATTCAAGCGGAGACGGTGACCAGCGAAGATTTACCACCGCCGGAAAAAAGGACATTAAATCGTTACCGCCGTTATAGCCGAAATCAAACACTTCATTGATTGAACTGTCCCCGCTGCAATACTGATTGTGCTGCGGGGCTTTTGCCCTTGCCCAATCCCGAAAACAGCCTTTTTTCTGGCTAGCCTGCCTCAAACTGTGCGTGCATGCATAGGGTGCATGATTTTGCATTAATTCCCAGTCTCTCTAAACAGCCGAAACCCCGCGCCACAAGGGCTTACGGAGCCTCGGTGTCATGCATGAAATGTGCATGATAAAGTCAGAGCGCGTAGGCGAGGGAGTATTGCGCGCGCAGAGGGAATAAGGATGGCTTGATTGTTTGGGGGGGGGCTGGAGATATATAACAATAGGTCTGCAGAAATAAAAAAATAGTCGAGAGGTTTTAATAATATAGGTAAAATTCTGCATTGGTTAGTCATTAATAAAAGTGATTTAACTAGGGCGAATACGACCCCATTACTTGGGCGCTGATAAACACCGTACATGATTACTGATTCAAGTTTTTTTGTTTTCTGAAAAGTTTTTTAGTGGGTTCTTATCAAGGTATATATTGAGTTCAAGAATAATTTCTTGATATTTTTTTATTGTGTTTTCGTTTGTGTTATTGTATTTCTTGGCATTTTTTATCAATGAAATAATGTAAGACCTATACCCTTTTATTTTATTTACTAACAAGGTATTGCAATAACTTTCTATAAATTTATCTTTGGGTGGGAAAAGAAAGTGGACTTTGTTTTTATCGAAATGGAATAATTTCTCCATGATATATCTTGAGGTTATTTTCTCCTTCTTGCTTAGTAATATGAATTTTCTAATGATTGCTGTTTTTTTGTTTGAGATCCTAAATTCTGCAGGGGATATAACTTTACCATCGACAATTAAACTGCTAGAGATAGTGTAACCATTTAGAGATATAGTGTGCTTTTTTTTAATCGTTTTAGATGTGTTTATTTTTAATTTTTTTAAATTGAGAAGAATCGATACCTCTTTCATGAACGCATCAGAAAGAACGAAGCTGCTTTGCTCGGTTGATGAGAAAAGCATGTCATCAGCATATCGAGAGTAGGTTATGTTATGCCTTATGCAAAAGTCTTGCATTTTTATGTCAAAATCTCGCATGTAAATATTTGATATTATTGGTGATGTCGTGAAGCCTATAGGTAGTATATTATTATTTTTACTATTTTGGTTTTTTGAAGACAGTGGTATATTGAAGGTTATAAGGTTCATAAAGGAGGAAATTATCTTCTGTTTTTTATTGGGGTCTATAAATTCATCTTTAAAATAATGAGATAATATTTCTTTTAGTTGAGGGGTGTGTATTGAATGGAAGAAATTTTGAATATCTATCCTTACAAAATTGTAATTTCCCATATGCGGCTCAAAAAAATCAAGATAACTTTTGTTTTTTATGAAAGCAAAGGCGGAGTTGTTTAATTCGACTTTGGATAAAATATCACTGATGATTTTATTTTGTGCGAGTAGTAATTCAGGGTTGTTTTGTACAGAATAGTAAAACTTATTCTTTACTCTGAACTCCGTTACAAACTTACTTTCTATAGGTGGAATAATACCTTCGATAAGTAGGTTTTCTGAAATTATCATTTTTTTTAGTGTGGTTGCATCAATTCTTAACATAATAATTTCATTATTTTTAAGTTAAAGAGGGTGGCTTCGCCCTGATACAAAGAACATCTTTTCACGTGTCGTGATAACTAAAAGTACGCTTACCGCATCACCGCATAGCTGAGAGGCGAGCTGGTAGTTGAAAGGGCTAGACAAGTCGAGCTTGTACCAGGTCATGGTCCCTATATCTATCAGGTGCGAAGCTTGTTTATTATACTATAAAACTCTGGGAAGAATCTATTGAATTTTCGCTCGAAACTTTCTGTAGAGGGCAACTTTTCAATTTCTGAGATAGAAAAGTTCAAAAAACTGGTTACCCAGCCTCCAGTCTTTCCAGTTTTATCCCCAAAGGATAGAAACGCTTTTTCTGTCAACTTGAGCCACCTACGTGCACTGTGATGTTTGTACATATTTGTCTTCTTATCTATAGAGTCTATTTGGCCATACTTAGTTAATATTTCTGATTTGCCATTGAATATTATTCTTAGAAACGATATTAATATTGATTCATTTAAATACCTTGATTTTTTTATTCGTTCGATTATTTCACTCGTTGGAATTTCGTGCTCGTGGTTTAGCCATTTGTAAAACATTTCCGAAGAGTGTTCGTTAATCAAGCAGCCTTCAAATGTTGTAGATAAAAAAACGATATTTTTTCTAGTTGAGTAAGTTTGAATGGATTGTATTAATTTGCCGATTTCTTGAAAGCTCTCTTCTTCAAAATAATGGTGGTTTTTATTATAGGAAAATACCGCGCCTTCTGATGAAATAATGTTTTTTAAAGCAGCACTTACCTCTCTATATTCTATGCTGTAACCTTTGTTGAATTTTCTTATTTCACTTTCTAATTGTTGTTTTTTAAAACTATAAAGTTCCCCATTTTTCTTTAAATTTATCGTCATATTTCCGTGCGAGAAAGAAAAGTCAAAGGCTTTGTCAAGATCAAATAGGTATAGAAAGGGGATTGCTGTGTTATTTATATTAGGGTTTAGATTAAAAAGATTCACTGTGCTACTTGTTTGATATATATCAACTTTATCAATGAAGTTAAAGTGTTTTATTAGACTTCTATTAGAAAATGCTTCAATTTCAGTTTCTCCCTCAACGAATAGAATGCAATTTCCAAAAAAAAGCCTACTTTCATTATCACTAAAAGTGTTAATGAATCTTTCGTCTGAAAAGTGGGATCTCATATGAGAGAATGTTGTCTTGTTTTGCAAGTTTTTAGTAAAATGTAATACTTGTTGCTTTTCTTTGAATGTTTTCAGAGTGACTTTTGTTATATGTGGTGAGTGAGTTGAGAAAAAAATCTTCGGATAAGGTGTTTTATATTTACCTTTTTCTCGTCCAGCTCCAGATTTTGCATACATTGAAAAACTATCATGTAGTTTGAATATTAATTCTTCACAAGCTTTTGGGTGTAATCCCGTTTCAGGTTCATCTATATACAAAATTGGTGATATGAATTCTCTTCTTGTTAATGATATTAATAGGCTTAAAAAAATACTTATATATTCGAAAGAGTTGGTGCCATCCGATTGAGTCATTAAGTGTTGGCCGTCAACATTAAAAGTTTGGCCCTTTATACCTATTTTTACATAGTTTAAAACTTTCTCTCGATAGCTATATCTTGACGTTTTCGTTATTTCTTGAATTTTAGATATATAATCTTTATAACCTAGGCTGTTTTCAGAAATGCGATTATCGATAAAGTCTATCAATTCATTTTCATTTATTTTTTCAACTCTAAAAGATTTTAATCGACTAACCAGCAACCAAAGTCTGTTCCAATCGTAAAGATCAATGTGTCTTGTTTCTATCTCAAAGTACGGGAAAAGATATCCAATTAACTTTATTTTATTTTCATCTTTTATAGACCATTTTACTGATTCATCTTTATTTATTATTAAGGTGATTTTTATATTTGTGGGGGATGTTGTTGAGTCATCTAAAAATATAACGCCAGCCTTAGGGATTTCACTGAAAAATGTATTGTAAATATGCTTAATAAAGTCTGTTTTTTTTACTCTGCTAGATGTGGCTATTTTTTTAATTCTGGAGAGATCGTATTCAATGGTTATGCTACCAAAAGAACTATAATTGCTATTGAGAGAAGGAGGAAGAACTCTTTTACCCTCTATCTTTTGATAAAAAAATTTAAGTAACTTTAGTAGGTTTGATTTTCCACTGTTATTTCTTCCAATGATGCAATTAATGTCTCTAATCTCATTAATGAATATTTCATCATAAGAGAGCAAATTCTTAATTCTTATAGATTTAATTGACATGAAATCACCAATTTTTCATTTTAATATAAGCTAGCATATATTAATGAAAATAGAAATAGCCAAAGTGTCACGTATGTTTAGTAAGAGATAAATCATTATTTTTCAATGTGATATGCTATGTCAGTGTCCTTAGGCTAAAATTTATTGCTTAAGGTATACTTGTACACCCCACCAATTCATCAACTCACGCCGTTGTTCAAGATACGAGGAGCGGTTATATGCCCTCCTTACTTCATTCTTATCACTATGAGCTAGCGCTGCTTCAATCACATCAGCATTAAATTCAGCTTCATTCATGGCTGTACTAGCGATAGAGCGTAGTCCATGAGCAACAAGCTTGCCGCTATAACCGATACGCTTTAGTGCAGCATTCGCTGTCTGACTGTTCATTGGTTTGCGTGGATCATTACGGCTAGGGAATACGTGCTCACGTCTGCCACTGATAGGGTGCATGATTTCCAGTATCTCTAATGCTTGGTCTGACAGTGGAACGATATGATCACGTTTGGCTTTCATTCGTTCTGCCGGGATACGCCATTCACGGTTTTCTATATCGATCTCGGCCCATGCGGTTGCGGAGGCTTCAGCAGGTCGTATCAGCGTCAGCAATTGCCACTCAAGCAAACAGCGGGTTGGGATTGATAAATTGCTCATCGAGATTGTGCGCATCAGCTTAGGCAGTTCTTCTGGTCGTATAGTCGGCATATGCTGCTTCTTAGGCCGTTCGAATGCATTACCAATACCAGAAGCCGGATTAGCATCAATCAAGCCAGTGTTGACGGCGTAGATCATGATTTCGTTAATACGCTGCACTAATCGGCGAACGGTCTCTAATGCACCACGGGCCTTGATAGGTTCCAGCACTTGGATCAGCAAACGCGCTTTGATGTCCTGAACCGGGATATTTTCAATAGACGGTAATATGTCCTTCTCGAGAGAACGCCAGATATCTTCCGCATGCTTAGCGCTAACACTGGCCTGTTTCAATGCGAACCATTGCTTTGCCACATTCAGGAAAATACTTTCTTGAGCTATCTGCTGTTGTTCCGCTTCTGCTGCCTCTTTAGCCTGCGGGTCAATACCTCTCGCCAGTATCGCGAGCTTTTCGGCGCGTATTTGCCGTGCGTCAGCAAGTGACAGGGCAGGGTAGGCACCGAGGCTAACCATAGTGCGTGAACTAGTGCCGGGGCGGAGGTAGCGGAATCGCCATAATTTCTTGCCGGTAGTTTTGACTAACAGGAACAGGCCATCGCCGTCATGCAGAGTGAGGTCTTTCTCTAGGGCTTTGGCTTTTTGTACTTCGGTATGTGTCAGGGGGCGTGTAGTCCGCGCCATGCAAGGTTCTTCCATAATTGGTATACGTTTATGGCATACATTTTAACGTATACCTAAACGTATACCAATAAATCCCGGATTTAGCTGGATATTCTCGGACTACTACAGACACAAAAAAGCCCGCAAACCTAGGTGGTATGCGGGCTTTCTGTACTTCTCCGGACTTATCTGGTAATACCCGGATCATCATTTGGTGGAGCTGGGGGGATTTGAACCCCCGTCCGAAATTACTACACCGTCGGCACTACATGCTTAGTCCAATCTTTACATTCGCCGGTCAGCTGCGGATGGACACGCCACTAACAAACTAGCCTGATTGGATTTAACGCTTCAGCCCCAGGCAGGACATCCACGCGATCTCTTTTGGGTTTGACCTCTCTTGATCCCCGTCCTAAGAGCGGAGGCTAGGGAGAGAGGGCTCTTAGCAGGGTATTAAGCTGCTAGGGCGTAGTTTTCGTCGTTTGCGACTATTTTTTTGCGGCTTTTTACGAGGCCAACCGCCCCTCGGCATGCTCCTAGGGCTTCGCAAATCCCGTCGAATCCAGAATCAGCCCCAAGTAACTTTGTGCAGTATACCAGAAGTTTAACCCGTTAAGCCAGAGGCTTATCGGTTGGCGTGCTTCATGATACGGGCTTTCGCCGTCTGCCACTCACGATCTTTGATGTCATCGCGCTTATCGTGTTCTTTCTTGCCTTTGGCTACGCCGATTTTGACCTTGACCCAGGCATTTTTCCAATACATGGACAGGGCAACAACGGTATAGCCTTCGCGGTTAACGCGGCCGAACAGCGAGTCCAGCTCGCGCTTGTTCAACAGCAGTTTGCGGGTACGTGTCGGGTCGCAGACCACATGCGATGAAGCCACGCTGAGCGGCGTGATGGTGGCGCCAAAAAGATAGGCTTCACCGTCACGGAAGGTCACGTAGCTGTCGCTGAGGTTGGCTTTGCCGGCACGCAACGATTTGACTTCCCACCCTTGCAGGGACAGGCCCGCCTCGATTTCTTCTTCAATGAAGTATTCGAAACGTGCTCGCTTGTTTTGCGCAATGGTGGCTGAACCAGGTTTGTGAGCTTTTTTCTTTGTCATAGTGCGTTCATTATACTGGATGCGTCAGCGAAAGAAATCCTTTACCGCTCAGCACCTGCGCAATTTTTCGCATTTTTGGCTCCTGTCTTGCATAGCAGATTTTTTGTTTGCCGATAGATAAATGGTATGATTTGTATGTTTTGTGTCTCACAGGAAATGATATGCCCCAGATCAGTCGGTCTGCGTTAGTGCCGTTCAGCGCCGAGCAGATGTATCAGTTGGTTAACGATGTTCATTCTTATCCCGATTTTCTGCCAGGTTGTACCGGTAGCCGGGTGATTAACGCGTCCAACAATGAAATGACCGCCGCGGTGGACGTTGCCAAAGCCGGTATCAGCAAAACTTTTACCACGCGCAATACGCTGCTGGATAACCAGAGCATCAATATGCAACTGGTTGACGGCCCGTTCCGCAAGTTGATGGGGGGCTGGCACTTTACGCCGCTCAGTCCGGAAGCCTGTAAGGTTGAGCTGCACCTGGACTTCGAATTTACCAACAAACTGATCGAGTTGGCGTTCGGCAAGGTATTTAAAGAGTTGGCCGGCAATATGGTGCAGGCATTCACCCAGCGGGCGAAAGAGGTTTACAGTGTCTGAGATACGGGTTGAGGTGGTTTATGCCTTGCCGGAGCGTCAGTATCTGCGCAACGTGAAACTGGCAGAGGGCAGCAATGTTGAGCAGGCGATTGTGGCCTCCGGATTGCTGGAACTGCGCAGTGACATTGATTTGCAAAGTAACAAGGTGGGCATTTATAGCCGACCGGCCAAGTTGGGCGATGTGCTCAATGATGGCGACCGGGTGGAAATCTATCGCCCATTGATTGCCGATCCCAAAGAGCTGCGCCGTCAACGGGCAGAGAAGGCAAAAAAATAAGGCGCTGAGTGCGCCTTATTTTTTATCAGAATTTTATCTTCCGAGTTGCAGCCTGTGACTGTCATGAAGAACTTGATTCGTCCCTCACGGGCCGGACGACAGTTCCTGTACTGATTATTTGGTCAGCGCAGGCTTGTTCTGAATATCCGTCAATACGCCCGCGCTGTTAAAGGTCAGCGTCAGAGTTTGCTGGGTGATATTTTCATGACCCGGCTGCTGGCGGAACACATAGAACCACGTCTGAGTACCGAACGGATCCTGCAGCATTGGGGTTCCCAATGTATAAGCGACCTGTTGCTGGGTCATACCTTTTTGGATTTTAGCTACGTCGGTTGACGTCAGGTAGTTCCCTTGGTTGATGTCAGGCCGGTAAACCACCTTCTCAAAAGTAGAACAGCCTGCAGTCAGCATCACAAGAACCACAGCGGCGGCAGTCAGCGTTTTACAGCGCATAGTAATCACATTCCTTTAGGGCATAGGATGCCGATGATAATAGACCTTGCAGCAGTTGGAAACCTTTACAGGGCCCCAATATGACCTCAGGAAAGTAAAAAAGTTGAGCTTTTCTATGCAGCAAGCAGTTCTTTTGCGTTCGCCAGGGTGTTTCGGGTGACTTCACTGCCGCCAAGAAGGCGCGCCAATTCTTGCAAACGAGCACGTTTATCCAACGGTGACATCTGCGTTTCGGTTTCCGTGCCGTCAGTCTGCTTGCTGACAAACAGGTGCTGATGCCCACAACCGGCCACCTGTGGAAGGTGGGTGACGCACATAACTTGGGTAGATTCTCCAAGTTGACGCAACAGGCGCCCAACAATGGCGGCCGTCGGGCCGCTGATGCCGACGTCCACTTCGTCGAAAATCAGCGCCGGGGTTTCCATCTTGCGAGCGGTAATCACCTGGATAGCCAGCGCAATGCGGGACAGTTCGCCACCGGAGGCCACTTTCGCCAGCGCTTGCAGCGGTTGACCTGGGTTGGTGGACACACAGAATTCAGTGCGGCTGGCCCCTTCAGCACTCAAATGCTGCGGCTCGAAGCGAACGTCGATATTGAATTTGCCGTGCGGCATGGAGAGGGCCTGCATGCTGTCGGTAATCAACGTGGTCAGTTCTGCAGCATAGTGCAGACGCTTCTGGTGCAATTGTTCCGCTAACAGCAACGCCTGCTGATGATGCAGATTGACCGCCTCGTTAAGGTGTTCATGGTCGTTCTCTTGCTGCGACAGCAACTGCTGCTCATCCAGCATCTGTTGGTGCAGCTGTGGCAGTTCCTCTGGCGCAACGTGATGTTTCCGCGCCAGGTTAATTTGGCGCGACAGACGCTGTTCAAGTTCTTGCAGGCGGTTGGGGTCCAGATCCATGCGATCGGCATAGTGACGCAGTTCGTCGCTGGCCTCACTGATTTGGATCGACGCCTCTTCCAGCATGTCCAGCAGCCCGCTGAGTTTCTCATCCATGCCGACCAGCTCAACCAGCAGATGTTTGGCGGTGTAAAGCTGGCTCAACATGTTGTTTTCTTCATCGTCAGCCAGCAATTGCAGGGTCTGCTGGCTGATGGTCAGCAATTGGCCGCTGTTGGCCAGGCGTTTGAACTCCGAATCTATCTGTTCGAACTCACCGGCCACGGGCGCAAACTCGTTCAACTCTTTCAATTGGTATTGCAGCAGCTGTTGGCGTGCGTCGCGTTCGATGGACTGCTGCTGATGATGGGCCAGTTCGCGACAGCTTTGGTGCCAACGCTGATAAGCCTGCTGCATCTGCGCCAACAGGGCAGGTTCGTCGGCATAGGCGTCGAGCAGTTGCTTCTGGTGATCGGGCTTGAGCAGCAACTGGTGGGCATGCTGACCGTGGATTTGAATCAGCAACTGACCGAGTTCGCGCAGTTGCGAAAGCGGCACGGAAGTGCCGTTGATAAAGCCGCGTGAGCGGCCGTCTGCATTGATGACCCGGCGCAGCAGGCACTCATTGCTGTCGTCCAGGTGGTTCTGTTCGAGCCATTGGCGTGCAGAAGGGGTATCTGCCAGTGAAAAACGGGCGCAGATATCGGCACGGGCGGCTCCCAGCCGGACGACGTTACCGTCGGCGCGGTTGCCGAGGCACAGCCCCAGCGCGTCGATGGCGATAGATTTACCGGCGCCGGTTTCACCGGTAATCGCCGTCATACCCGGTTGAAAATCAATTTCCAACTCACGAACGATAGCAAAATTGCTGATGGTCAATTGCGCCAGCATGGGAACCTTCCTGTGTATAAACACATAACTGTAGTTTCATACAGTATAAACTGGTTTTATATACAGTAAAGGGGCTGGCGATATTTTTAGAACAATTTTTTAGACCAGCCCAGCTTGGTGCTTAACGTGTTGAAATAGCTGTAGTCCTTTGGATGAATAAGATTCAAATGGAAATCACTGCGGCGTATCAATACTTCCTCGCCTTCCTGGATAGGCAGTGCGATCTGGCTGTCGCAGCTGATTTCCAGATCGCTGCCGATCTGCGAAAACTTCAGGCGAATGGTGCTGTTGCCGTTGATCACCAACGGGCGGGCCGAGAGGGTATGCGGGAACATCGGCACCAGCGCGATGGCTTCCAGCGATGGCGTCAGGATCGGGCCGCCGGCAGAAAGAGAATAGGCAGTCGAACCGGTCGGAGTAGCGATAATCAGACCGTCAGAGCGTTGCGAGAAGGCGAAGCGATCGTCGATATACACTTCGAACTCGATCATGTGCGCCACTTTACCGGGGTGCAGTACCACTTCGTTGATGGCAGTGCTGATGCGGCACTGCTGGTTCTCTTTGTGCACGATGGTTTCCAGCAGGAAGCGCTGTTCATCGATGTATTCGCCCTCCAGCACGTCGGCCAGTTGCTGCAGTGCGTTGTCGGGATCAAGATCGGTCAGAAAACCGAGATTGCCGCGGTTAACGCCGATCACCTTGATGTCGTAGCGGGCCAGAACGCGGGCTGCGCCGAGCATATTGCCGTCGCCGCCGACCACTACCGCCAGGTCGGCCTTTTGGCCAATATCCGCTAGGCTGCCGGTAACCGCATCTTTTAACCCCAAATCCTGAGCGATTTGGCGTTCAATCATCACTGAATAGCCTCGGGCGACTAACCAGTGAAACAACATCTCATGCGTTGCCAGCGCCGAAGGGTGACGCGGGTGGCCAACAATGCCAATACAGGCGAATTTTTTATTCATTGTTGTGATTTTCCTCACCGGGACCAGTTTATGCCCCACATTGTGACCGGTTGACTTGAAACCCCGGTTTTGATCCCCATAATAAGCCAAGTTGCGAGATTAATGCTAAAACGCGGAGATATTCATGAGTAGTAAAGAACAGAAGACGCCAAACGAGCAAGTCTCGGAAGAAATGGAACAGCAGGAAGTCTTGCCGGAAGCGGCTGAGGGCGTCGATCTGCGGGATGAGCGCATTGCTGAGCTGGAAGCTCAACTGGCCGAAGCCCAGCAGCATGAACGCGACAGCCTGCTGCGTGCCAAAGCGGAAATGGAAAACGTCCGCCGCCGCACCGAGCTGGATATCGAAAAAGCACACAAATTTGCGCTGGAGAAGTTCTCCGGTGATCTGCTGCCGGTGCTGGATAACCTGGAGCGCGCGCTGGAACTGGCGGATAAAAACAATCCGGAACTGACGGCGATGATTGAAGGCATCGAGCTGACGCTGAAGTCCCTGCAGGACGTTGTGCGTAAGTACGGGATTGAAATCGTTGGTGATATTAACGTGCCGTTCAACCCGGATGTGCACCAGGCAATGAGCCTGATGGAATCTGCCGATCACCAGCCGAACCACGTCATGATGGTGATGCAGAAAGGCTATACGCTGAATGGTCGCCTGCTGCGCCCGGCGATGGTGGCGGTTTCCAAAGCCAAGGCTTAAGCCGAATTCAATAAGGAAAAGGCACCTGCGGGTGCCTTTTTTGCGTCAGGGTTATGCCTGCGGCAGTCGCGGTAGCCAGTCGATAGGCGCCAGCCCCTGCTGTTCCAACAGTTGGTTGGTTTGCGAGAAGTGGCGACAGCCCAAGAACCCTCGGTGGGCGGAAAGCGGCGATGGATGTGGCGCTTTTAACACGTGGTGGCGGTTGCGATCGATAAAGTTGCCTTTTTTCTGCGCATGCGATCCCCAGAGCAGGAACACGATGCCTTCGCGGTTTTCATTCAGCGCGGCGATCACTCTGTCGGTAAAGGTTTCCCAGCCCAGTTTTGCGTGGGAGTGCGCCTGGCCGCCTTCAACGGTCAATACCGTGTTTAACAACAGCACACCCTGTTCCGCCCAGCTTTGCAGGTAGCCATGGCTGGGGCGCTCAAAGCCCGGGATATCCGTCGCCAGCTCTTTGTACATGTTTACCAGCGAAGGGGGCGCGGGTACGCCAGGGAGCACTGAAAAGGACAGCCCGTGGGCCTGATTCGGGCCGTGATAGGGATCCTGGCCGAGGATTACCACCTTCACGTCCGCCAGCTCGGTATAACGAAAGGCGTTGAACACGTCTTTTTGCGGTGGGTAAATGGTCTTACCGGCCTGGCGTTCAGCGGCAACAAAGGCAAGCGTTTCATGAAAATAGGGCTGCTCTTTCTCCTTGCCGATAACATCATGCCAGGTGAGGGAGGTGGACATAAACGCTCTCCTTTGTTTTCGTTAACAATTCACTGGGCATAGCTTACCGTTTAGTGCCACGCAGCGAAACCTGCTTTTCTTTTTCCGCCGCGCTCCTGCATATAAATATTTTTTAAAATTTACAAAAATAATTGCGATGTGCTCTACAGGGAAAATTGACATAAAACATAAACTTGCCCATTCTCGCTCTGTGGGTACCCCGTGAAAATTGACTTTAATCAAAGAATTGCCCCGGCCAGACTGGTATACAGAACAACAAGACAACAATGGTTTTACCAAATGGCCGAAACCAACATTGGGTTTTCTTTCGAAGTAGAATTTTTCGCCCTTGTACGGAGGCAACAAAATGATTACTGGTATTCAAATCACTAAAGCGAACGACCAGGCGCTGGTGAACTCTTTCTGGCTGCTGGACGACGAAACATCAGAAGCCCGCTGCGTTTGCGCTAAAGCCAACTATGCGGAAGATCAGGTGGTACCGGTCAGCGAACTGGGCCAGATCGAGTACCGTGAAGTGCCATTGGAAATGCAATCGACCGTTCGCGTAGAAGGTGGTCAGCACCTGAATGTGAACGTGTTGCGTCGCGAAACTCTGGAAGACGCGGTTAAGCATCCGGAAAAATACCCGCAGCTGACCATCCGCGTGTCCGGCTATGCAGTGCGTTTCAACTCGCTGACGCCAGAACAGCAGCGTGACGTGATTACACGTACTTTTACAGAAAGTCTGTAATTTTACGCATGCTTAATAAGGGAGCTTCGGCTCCCTTTTTTCTTGCCGCAACGGCCAGAAAGTGAATCCGGATCACATTCCTCGCAAAGATAATTCTTCTCATTACAGAACTGCTCCGACCTGCCGATAGCTACATCAGCACCCAATGAGGTGCGGCATTGATAAGTCTATCGACAAGGAGTCGGCATGAGTATGTCTTTGAGTTTTACCTCTGCGGTCAGCCCCGCGGCGATTCTGCCCCCGGCAACGCGCTCGCTGCCAGAGCGTTTGGATCCTTCCCAGCCTACTGAACCCTCGGCATCAAAGGCCCCCGCGGCCACGCTTTCCCAGAATAGCCTGAATGCCCAGAACCTGCTGAACACGCTGGCGAGCGATTTGTCGGCAGCAGCGCCGGCGGCGGCGAATCAGGGCGTGACACGCGGTCAGCAGCCACAGAAGGGGGACTATACGCTGGCGTTACTGGCTAAAGACGTTTACAGCACCGGCAGTCAGGGCGTAGAGGGATTCAATCGGTTGAGTGCCGATGCTTTGCTGGGGGTCGGCATTGATCCTGCCAGTCTGCAGGACGCGGCGTCGGGTTTTCAGGCCGGGATCTACAGTGATAATCAGCAGTATGTGTTGGCCTTCGCCGGCACCAATGATATGCGCGACTGGTTGAGCAACGTGCGCCAGGCGACCGGCTATGACGATGTGCAGTACAATCAGGCGGTATCCCTTGCGAAAAGCGCCAAGGCAGCCTTTGGTGATGCGCTGGTGATCGCCGGTCATTCGCTGGGCGGCGGTCTGGCGGCTACGGCAGCGCTGGCAACGGGCACGGTGGCGGTGACTTTTAACGCTGCCGGGGTTTCCGATTATACGCTGAATCGTATGGGGATCGATCCGGCAGCGGCGAAGCAGGATGCACAAGCCGGTGGTATCCGCCGTTACAGCGAGCAATACGACATGCTGACCGGCACGCAGGAATCCACTTCGCTGATCCCGGATGCCATTGGGCATAAAATCACGCTGGCCAATAACGACACCCTGAGCGGCATTGACGACTGGCGCCCGAGCAAGCACCTGGATCGCAGCCTGACTGCTCATGGGATTGATAAGGTGATCGGCTCGATGGCGGAGCAAAAGCCATGGGAGACGAAGGCCAATGCCTGAACGGCGGCGCCTATGGCAGACGTTAATGGTCGCCACGTTGGCGGTAATCGCGATCGCCGGTTTGCTGATGATGGCTAAGGAACAACAGATGAATCAGGAAATTTCTCCGTTTAACGGGCGCAGCAATCTGGCACTGGCTCAGGCAGTGGCGCGTGGTGACACCAACGGGATTGCCGAACAGGCAACTGAGGCGCGCCTGCATGAACAGGGGGACCGTCAGGTCACTTTGCTGCAATGGGCCATACTGTCGCAGCAAACGCAAAGCCTAAGCTCGCTGCTGGCATTGGGGGCCGATGCGATCACTCCGGGCCTGGATGGCAATAGCGCGTTGCATACTGCCGCTGCGGTGCAGGACCCGCAGTATCTGCGATTGCTGTTGGCACACGGAGTGCCGCTGAATCCGCGCAATGCGGTGACCGGTGCTACGCCGCTGGCAGCGGCAGTCTTGGCGGGGCGGGAGGAGCAAGTACGGCTGCTGTTGGTGTCCGGTGCCGATGTCACCCTTAGCGATCGGCTGGGGGATACGCCTTTGCACCTGGCGGCAAAAATCAATGCGCCGCAGTTGGCGCTGATGCTGTTGCAGGCGGGGGCGGACGCCAAAGCGCGCAATCAGCAAGGCGTGGCCTTCCAGTTCTACTTATCGCAGACGCCGACGGCATTGCAGAATGAAGAAATGCGCGATCGCTATCGTCAACTGAACGCCTGGTTGAAAGCCCATCAACAGGTGGCGCAATACGGACAGCAGTAACGGGGCATAAAAAAACCGCCTGCGGAAAAGGAGGCGGTTTTTATTCACTGCGGCGGTATTACTTCGCGCCGCTGCCCTCAGGCTTGGCCTTTGGCTGGCGGCGTTTGCCTACGTTTTTCGCATCGCGATGACGTACTTTCACCTTGGCTTTTTCTTTATTTTTTTCTTTGTCTGACGCGCGTTTGGCCAGAACCTTCTTCGAAGGCTTGCCGTTGCTCTTTTCGCTTGGCACTTTGGTTGATGGACGCAGCTCATCGATCACGCGTGCTTTCAGCGGCTCGTTCAGATAACGGCCCACTTTGCCCAGCAGCAGGTGGTCGTGTGCTTCAACCAACGAAATTGCGGTGCCCTTGCGCCCGGCACGACCGGTACGGCCGATACGGTGCAGATAGGTATCTGCGGTGCGCGGCATGTCGAAGTTGAACACGTGGGTGATATCCAGGATATCCAGACCTCGCGCAGCAACGTCGGTTGCGACCAGCACGTTCACACGGCCGTCCATCATACGTTTTACCGCTTCGTTGCGCTTGGCCTGCACCATTTCGCCTTCGAGGTAACAGGTGTTGATGCCTGCCTCGCGCAGCCAGCCGGCCAGCTCATGCACACGCTCACGTTTGCGCACGAAGATAACGGATTTCTGCACGTCCGGTTGCTGCAGCAAGTGCACCAACAGGGCGGTTTTATGCTGTACGTCGTCGGCGCGGTAGTACCATTGCAGGATCTTTTTACGTTCGCGGCGTGACGGATCGGCTTCGACCTCTACCGGTTCTTTCAGAATGCGTTCGGCGAATTCGCGGATGGCATCGCCTTCCAGCGTCGCGGAGAACAGCAGGGTCTGGTTACGCCAGCGGGTCTCGGCGGAAATGGTTTCGATGTCCTGCGCGAAGCCCATGTCGAGCATGCGGTCGGCTTCATCGAGGATCAGCGTCTCTACTGCGCGGCAGTCGAAGTTTTCTTCTTTAATATACTGCAGCAGGCGGCCGGTGGTCGCGACCACCACGTCCTGGTTTTCACTGAAGACTTCCGCGTGATTCATATAGGCGACGCCGCCGGTGATGGTGGCGATATCCAGCGAAGTATGAGCAGCCAGTTCACGAGCCTGATCGGCTACCTGCATCGCCAGCTCGCGCGTCGGAGTCAGGATCAGTACGCGCGGTGGGCCGGACTTCTTACGTGGGAAGTCGAGCAGATGTTGCAATACCGGCAGCAAAAATGCCGCGGTCTTGCCGGTGCCGGTTGGCGCCGAACCCAATACGTCGCGCCCATCCATCGCAGGCGGGATCGCCTCGGCTTGAATGGCGGTTGGGCGTTCGTAGCCTTTATCGCGCAGGGCGTTTATCAGGCGTTCATCGAGTTCGAGTTCGGAAAAATTGGTTACTGTCATGGTCTACCTCTACTTGGGGCGCCGATTATAGACGGGTTGGCCGCGTTCTTCACCTATTTAAGCGGAAAGCATCTCTTTTCCCAAAAATCAGATTGCCTTATGCTACGCCAGTTTTGTCTTCAGGTGGTTATTGTGAGTACTCAATCGAAAGCAAATTTCACCCCGCGTCGCGGTGGTTTTACCTTTAAGCAGTTTTTTGTTGCTCACGATCGCTGTGCAATGAAGGTGGGCACCGATGGCGTGCTGCTCGGCGCATGGGCGCCCTTGGCGCAGGCGCAACGCGTGCTGGATATCGGTAGCGGTAGCGGACTGATCGCGCTGATGTTGGCACAGCGTTCAGCCGAGTCCGTGCTGATTGACGCCGTGGAGCTGGACGAGGCTGCCGCCGCGCAGGCGCGTGACAACGTGCAGGAATCGCCTTGGCCTGAGCGTATCCGGGTGCATGCGCAGGACATTCATCATTATGCCCAGCACCATGCCGGCCAATACGACCTGATCGTCAGCAATCCGCCATATTTTGAGCCGGCAGTCGCCTGCCGGGACCAGGCTCGTCACAACGCGCGTTATACTGAAACGCTTACCCACGATGCTTTGTTGGAAAGCGCGGAACGGTTGATTGCCCCACAGGGGAATTTTTGCGTAGTGCTGCCGCATGATATTGGTGAGGCCTTTGAAAGTAATGCACAACGCCGTGGATGGCATACTGCGCAACGGCTGAACGTCAGCGATCGTGCTGATACGCCGTTGCATCGCGTGCTGCTGGCCCTGACCCGTCAACCGACGGAACAAAAAGCGGCGCAAAGCCTGGCGATCAAGCTGGCTGATGGCAGTTACACCGAAGCGTTCCGCCGTTTGATTACCGATTTCTACTTGTTCTATTGAAATGAAAAGGGCGCCACAGTGGGCGCCCTTGCGGTGTCGCTGCTAGGGTTGCAGTATGGTCGGCAGCGCTTCCGGCAGCATATCGGGGTAGTCCAGCGTAAAGTGCAACCCACGGCTTTCCTTACGCGCCATGGCGCTGCGTACGATCAATTCCGCCACCTGTACCAGATTTCGCAGCTCCAGCAAATTGTTGGAGATACGGAAGTTGGCGTAGTACTCATCAATTTCCGCCTGCAGCGTATTGATGCGGCGCAGTGCACGCTCCAACCGTTTAGTGGTGCGCACAATACCCACGTAGTCCCACATAAATAGCCGCAACTCATGCCAGTTGTGCTGAATGACCACTCGTTCATCCGCGTCATCCACCCGGCTCTCATCCCACTGCGGCAGCTGTTTCGCCAACTTGATAAACGGCAGACGCATCTTGATGTCTTCTGCCGCTGACCAGCCGTAAACCAAGCACTCCAGCAGCGAGTTGGACGCCATGCGGTTGGCGCCATGCAGGCCGCTATAGCTGACTTCGCCAATGGCATACAGCCCATCCAGATCGGTACGGCCATGCTGATCGACCATTACGCCGCCGCAGGTGTAGTGCGCGGCGGGTACGATAGGGATAGGTTGCGTAGTCAGATCGAAACCCAGCGTCAGCAGTTTTTCATGGATCATTGGGAAATGCTGAGTAATGAATTCAGCCGGTTTATGGCTGATATCCAGATACATGCAGTCCGCACCCAGGCGCTTCATTTCGTGGTCGATGGCGCGGGCAACGACATCGCGTGGTGCCAGTTCGCCTCGTGGGTCAAAATCGGGCATAAAGCGGCTGCCGTCCGGGCGCTTCAGATAAGCCCCTTCACCGCGCAAGGCTTCGGTCAGCAGGAAGTTACGTGCCTGCGGGTGGAACAGGCAGGTCGGGTGAAACTGGTTAAATTCGAGGTTGGCGACCCGGCATCCTGCGCGCCAGGCCATGGCGATACCATCTCCGGAAGAGATATCCGGGTTGGTGGTGTATTGATACACCTTGGCTGCACCGCCGGTTGCCAGCACCACCGTTTTGGCACGATAGGTTTCTACCTGCTCCAGTTCGCGGTTCCAGACGTAGGCGCCGACGACTCTGCGGGTGCCCGGCAGGCCGATTTTGTTGGAGGTGATCAGATCGACCGCATTGCGGCGTTCCATCACGCAAATATTGGGGTGGGCGCTTGCTTTCCCTACCAGTGTGGTCTCTACTTCTTTACCTGTAGCATCAGCGGCATGCAGGATACGGCGGTGGCTGTGCCCCCCCTCCCGCGTCAGGTGGTAATGCTCTTCGCCCTGAGCGTTGACTTCGGTGTCGAACAAGACCCCTTGGTCAATCAACCACTGCACGCAGTGGCGGGCATTGCCAGCGATAAACTCAACGGCGTCTCTGTCACACAGGCCGGCTCCGGCAATTAAAGTGTCATCAACGTGTGAGGCAATACTGTCCGTTTCATCGAAAACCGCGGCGATCCCGCCTTGGGCATAGAATGTGGCGCCTTCGTTGAGCGGCCCCTTGCTGAGTACGGTAACCTTGCAATGCTGCGCCAGGCGCAACGCCAGTGACAAGCCCGCAGCACCGCTGCCGACGATCAGTACATCGCTAACATGTTCAGATGATGGTTGCATAACGTATGATGTGTGCAGAAGAAGAGTGAAATTCATGTTAGCCTAATTGTCCGGGCAAAAGCCACGGATGGGTGACATCAACATAAAAAACAATGGCAATACGGAACTTCGCGTTCTGTATGAACTCCAAGCGAGTGCTTGCTCAGGAAAATAATGTATGGCTGGCAGTACAATTTTACGCGTGGAGACGGATTTGGGGAGAGTTTACCTCGGATGAGCGAGCAGTTAACGGATCAAGTTCTGGTTGAGCGGGTCCAAAAGGGCGATCAGAAATCGTTTAACTTACTGGTAATTCGTTACCAGCATAAAGTTGCGAGTCTGGTTTCCCGGTATGTACCGCAGGGCGATGTGCCGGATGTGGTGCAGGAGTCGTTTATTAAAGCCTATCGCGCACTGGAATCATTCCGTGGGGATAGCGCTTTCTATACCTGGTTGTATCGAATTGCCGTGAACACGGCAAAGAATTATTTGGTTGCTCAGGGCCGTCGTCCGCCATCCAGCGATGTGGATGCCAACGACGCCGAAAATTACGAAAGTGCGGGTGCACTGAAAGAAATTTCGAACCCTGAGAACTTAATGTTGTCAGAAGAGCTGAGACAGATAGTTTTCCGTACCATTGAGTCTCTCCCTGAGGATCTTCGCATGGCGATTACCCTGCGGGAGCTGGATGGTCTAAGCTACGAAGAGATAGCGGCCATCATGGATTGCCCGGTCGGAACCGTACGTTCGCGTATTTTCCGCGCCAGGGAGGCTATCGATAATAAAGTTCAACCGCTGATTCAACGTTAGCAATGGCGGACACAGGAAGGGTACTTAGGCATGCAGAAAGAAAAGCTTTCCGCTCTGATGGATGGAGAATCGCTCGACAGCGAGCTACTGAGTTCATTGTCTAAAGACAGGGCGCTTCAACAAAGCTGGCAGAGCTATCACCTGATACGTGACACACTACGGGGTGATATCGGGCAAGTCATGCATTTCGATATCGCAGATCGTGTTGCTGCTGCACTTGAGAAAGAACCCGCACGTCTGGTTCCTTCTGCCGTGCCGGAGTCTCAGCCGCAACCGCACACCTGGCAAAAAATGCCGTTCTGGGACAAAGTTCGTCCTTGGGCCAGCCAGATCACACAGATTGGCATGGCGGCCTGCGTGTCGCTCGCGGTGATTGTCGGCGTTCAGCAGTACAACCAGCCGGCTGAGCAATCGGCTGCCGCTGAATCACCAGCGTTCACTACCCTGCCAATCATGGGGCAGGCGTCACCGGTTAGCCTCGGCGTGCCGGCAGACAGTTTCTCTACCGGCAGCGGACAACAGCAGCAGGTGCAGGAACAGCGCAAACGCATTAACGCTATGCTGCAAGATTATGAGTTGCAACGTCGTTTGCATTCTGATCAGCTGCAGCTTGAGCAAAGCACACCACAACAGGCTGCCGTTCAGGTTCCCGGAACTCAGTCTTTAGGAATGCAACAGCAGTAATGAAGCAAATTTGGTTCTCCGTCTGTCTATTGACGGGCAGCCTGCTCTACTCAAGCATCGCCCCGGCGCAGCCCACTGCGTCCGGGGCGTTGTTGCAACAGATGAGCAGTGCCAGCCGTTCGCTCAATTATGAACTCGCCTATATCAGCATCAGCAAGCAGGGGATTGAATCGCTGCGTTATCGTCATGCGGTGATCGATCAATTGCCGCTCGGTCAATTGCTGCATATGGATGGTCCACGTCGTGAAGTGTTACAGCGCGGCGGCGGGATCAGCTATTTCGAACCCGGTTTGGAACCCTTTACGCTGTCCGGCGATCATATCGTCGATGCGTTGCCGGCGATTGTTTATGCCGATTTCAGCCGCCTGGCGAAATATTACGATTTCATCTCCGTTGGCAGCACCCGTATTTCCGATCGTCCCTGCGAAGTGATTCGCGTGGTTGCGCGTGATGGCTCACGCTATAGCTATATAGTCTGGATGGACGAAGATACCAAGCTGCCACTGCGGGTGGATCTGATCGATCGCGACGGTGAAACGCTGGAGCAATATCGGGTGATTTCGTTCGTGGTCGGGCCGCAAGTGCAGGGCGTGATGGAAGGGCTGATCAAAGCTAACCTGCCACCATTGCTGTCGCTGCCTGCGGTAGATAAAATCAAGCTGAGCTGGAGCACGGGCTGGTTACCGGCTGGGGTGGACGAGGTGGCGCGTAATCGCCGTAAACTGCCGAATGTGACAGAGCCGGTAGAGTCACGGCTTTACAGCGATGGTTTATTCAGCTTCTCGGTCAATATCAGCCCTGCGGGTAGCGGTGCGGGCCAGCAGTATTATCGTCAGGGTCGACGCACGATTCAAACCGAAGTGCGTAACGGCAATGAAATTACCATTGTTGGCGAATTGCCGCCGGCAACGGCCAAACGTATTGCAGACAGTATTTCCTTCAAGGTATCACCACAATGATGAAAGAGTGGGCCACGGTCGTCTCGTGGCAACAGGGCGTGGCGCTGTTGCGTTGTGAACCTAAAGCCGGATGCGGCAGCTGCACTGCTCGCTCTGGATGCGGTGCGCGCGCGTTAAACGAATTGGTGCCGGAAACCGAACACCAACTGCAGGTACGCATTGAGCAGCCGCTCGAGCCGGGTCAACGCGTCGAAGTAGGCATTGCAGAAGGCAGCTTGCTGCGTTCTGCGATGCTGGTTTATCTGACGCCGCTGGTGGGAATGATGCTGGGTGGCAGCCTGTTGCAATACTGGCTGGGTACTGACGCTTCTGCCGCGCTCGGTGCATTGCTTGGCGGTGGCCTGGCTTTTATTCTGGCGCGTGGTCTGGCTCATCGTCTCGGCGAGCAAGCCAATTACCAACCTGTCGTTTTGCAAATTGGTTTACCGCCTGGGGCCATGCGCCTGCAGACGGAAAACGAACCTCTGCGTTAAAACTTCGGCCGCGTCACCGCCGGTTATGGTAGGCGGGGATGCGGCTGTAGATCATATGCTCTAACAGTGCGACAAACAGGTCTGCGCTGAGCAGCGAAAAATACCCTATCGTAAACAACGCATTCCCCTGGTTATCCAGCAGTCGAATGGTGCCACGTCGTGGATTATTCTCGAGTTCACGGATCTGTTCAATCGGGATTGATCCTTGTGCCGTGATAACCGCAGTTGCGCTCAACTGTAGCGTTTGAACCTGTTTTCCTTGTCGGTTTCCGGGCAATAAATGATTCAGCCAGCGAGCTCCGCAGCTGAGATAGTGAAACGACAGCACTTCCCCCTGATACAACGCATTCAGCGCCAGCGGCCCACGTTGCTGGATCTGCTGATTAATAATGGTATCCGCCAGCCGCCAGGAGTGAGACAGGTTGCTGAACACCGGGTACCAGGGGTGTTCAGCCGAGGCACGAAATGCCATTACGTCGAATAGCCCGCCAAACAGGCGCCCGCCGCGAAAACGATAAATATCTCCAATTTTTTCAAAGGGGATAAAGCGTTCTTTGTGACTATGTTGGTTAATCACCCTAACGCCATGTTCGTACAGACGGTAAGTCACCGCTGGCCGCAGATAGTGGCGTAGCGCCAGAAGAATACAGCCGAGTACAATAGTGGCTGCGCCGGTTTGCAGTAGGGTCAGTATTGAATTTTCATCCATATTGCTCAGCAGCGGCAGCAACAGCAGCGCCGCACCAATGGTTAACAGCAGCGCCGCTGCCGTCAGAATGCCCCAATTGACCTTAGAAAAATCGTGCCGGCTCAGCATTTGCCCTTTATCGATCATTTTGCACCTTCCAATCAATACGTAGAGATATGCTGGTGAACCCCGGTGGGCATGCCGATGTAGTGCCCTGAGTTATGTTTTGTCACGGTGTTCACCTTCATTTCTATAGAAGCTACCGGGAGGCGTATATGGGGTTTTTCCTAAAGCCGGAGGGGTAGACTGCAATTCTAAGATATTGATCCAGATATTATTTAATCAATAACTCGGAGAGGGTTTATTGCGTTATTGGCGGTTATGTATTACTGCCGGATCCCACCGATGGCGGTGAAAGAAATGCGGAGGGCAACGGCTGTTGCAACGCGGTGTTGTGAGCACGCTGAGTTTTGTTAACATCGGCTTTCATAACCCGGAGCGCTCTGTAACATTAAAGTGCACATAATAGAATGCCTTCACTGCACCGATCGCTAGGTTTTCAGTGTTGTGACATGTAGAATGCAGCGATTCAGGCGCAAGACGGCCGAACCCATTCACTGTCGCTTTAGGTCCATGCGGGTTTCTATAGGCGAGTAATTCAGAAATACCAAGGCAGAAAAACTTTTATAATGAAGCATATACGAAATTTCTCCATTATTGCCCACATTGACCACGGTAAGTCGACGCTGTCCGACCGCATCATTCAAATTTGCGGTGGCTTGACCGAACGTGAAATGGCCGCGCAGGTGCTCGATTCTATGGATCTGGAGCGCGAGCGCGGTATTACCATCAAAGCGCAGAGCGTTACGCTGGATTATAAGGCGCAGGACGGTCAAACCTATCAGCTCAACTTTATCGACACCCCAGGGCACGTTGACTTCTCTTACGAAGTTTCGCGCTCACTGGCCGCCTGTGAGGGCGCGCTGCTGGTGGTCGATGCCGGGCAGGGCGTAGAAGCTCAGACTCTGGCTAACTGTTACACCGCGCTGGATATGGATCTGGAAGTGGTGCCGGTACTGAACAAAATTGACTTGCCGGCTGCCGATCCTGACCGCGCCGCGCAGGAAATTGAAGATATCGTAGGCATCGACGCGACCGACGCGGTGCGTTGTTCCGCCAAAACCGGTGTTGGCGTGCCGGAAGTGCTCGAACGTCTGGTGCGCGATATCCCGGGGCCGCAAGGCGATCCGGATGCGCCACTGCAGGCCCTGATCATCGACTCCTGGTTCGATAACTACCTGGGCGTAGTTTCCCTGGTGCGCGTTAAAAACGGCACCATGCGCAAGGGCGACAAGATTAAAGTCATGAGCACCGGCCAAACCTACAACGCCGATCGTCTGGGTATCTTCACGCCGAAGCGTGTCGATCGCGACGTGTTGAACTGTGGCGAAGTAGGCTGGTTGGTCTGCGCAATCAAAGACATCCTCGGTGCGCCGGTGGGTGATACCCTGACGTTGGCGCGCCAGCCGGCGGACAAAGCCTTGCCGGGCTTCAAAAAAGTGAAGCCGCAGGTTTATGCAGGCCTGTTCCCGATCAGCTCCGATGACTATGAGTCCTTCCGCGATGCGTTGGGCAAGCTGAGCCTGAACGACGCCTCCCTGTTCTATGAGCCAGAGAGCTCCACCGCGCTGGGCTTCGGCTTCCGTTGTGGCTTCCTCGGCCTGCTGCACATGGAGATCATCCAGGAACGTCTGGAGCGTGAATACGATCTGGAGCTGATCACCACCGCACCGACGGTAGTGTATGAAGTGGAAACTACCAGCAAAGAGACGATTTACGTTGATAGCCCGTCCAAGCTGCCGCCACTGAACAATATCGAAGAGTTGCGTGAGCCGATCGCCGAATGTCACATGCTGATGCCGCAGGAATTCCTGGGTAACGTCATCACGCTGTGTATCGAAAAACGCGGCGTGCAAACCAACATGGTTTATCACGGCAATCAGGTTGCGCTGACTTACGAAATCCCGATGGCGGAAGTGGTACTCGACTTCTTCGACCGTCTGAAGTCTACGTCACGCGGTTATGCGTCGCTGGATTACAACTTCAAGCGCTTCCAGACCTCTGACATGGTGCGTGTCGACGTGCTGATCAACAACGAGCGTGTGGATGCGCTGGCGCTGATTACCCACCGCGACAATGCGCAATACCGTGGCCGCGAGCTGGTGGAGAAGATGAAAGAGCTGATCCCGCGTCAGCAGTTCGACATCGCCATTCAGGCGGCGATCGGCACCCATATCATCGCGCGCTCCACGGTGAAGCAGCTGCGTAAAAACGTTCTGGCAAAATGCTACGGCGGCGACGTCAGCCGTAAGAAGAAGCTGCTGCAGAAACAGAAAGACGGTAAGAAACGTATGAAGCAGGTCGGTAACGTAGAGTTGCCGCAAGAAGCGTTCCTGGCCATTCTGCACGTTGGCAAAGACAGTAAGTAAGCGATAAGTTCGCGTAACTAGGGAGTTTGCATGGCGAATATGTTTGCCCTGATCCTGGCGCTGGCAACGTTGGCAACCGGGATCATTTGGGCCTTTGAGCGCTTTAAATGGGCGCCTGCCCGCCGCGCCAAAATTGCGGCGGTCAATGCACAAACTGCGGGTGCCGTGGACGACAAAACGCTGGCCAAAGTGGCGAAACAACCGGGTTGGATTGAAACCGGCGCGTCGGTGTTCCCGGTGTTGCTGCTGGTCTTTGTGGTGCGTTCGTTTATTTACGAACCTTTCCAGATCCCGTCCGGTTCGATGATGCCAACGTTGTTGATTGGCGATTTTATTCTGGTGGAGAAATATGCCTACGGCATTAAAGATCCTATTACCCAGACCACGCTAATTGAAACCGGCCATCCGAAACGCGGTGATATTGCGGTATTTAAATATCCGTTGGATCCGAAACTGGATTATATCAAACGCGTAGTCGGCTTGCCTGGCGACCGTGTAAGTTACGATCCGGTCAATAAGCGCGTAACCGTTCAGCCATCCTGTAATAGCGGTCAGTCATGCGATACCGCATTAGCGGTGACTTACAACGATGCGCAGCCAAGCGACTTTGTTCAATTGTTCAGCCGCAGCGGTATGGGCGAAGCCAGCAATGGCTTTTACCAGATCCCACTGAGCGACAACGTGCCGCAGGGCGGTATCCGTCTGCGTGAACGCCAGGAGACGCTGGGCTCGGTTTCTCACCATATTCTGACCGTGCCAGGCACGCAGGATCAGGTGGGCGCTTACTACCAGCAGCCGGGTAAACAGTTGGCGGAATGGGTTGTGCCGGCGGGTCATTACTTCATGATGGGTGATAACCGCGACAACAGCGCCGACAGCCGTTACTGGGGCTTCGTACCGGAGAAAAATCTGGTGGGTAAAGCCACGGCTATCTGGATGAGTTTTGAAAAGCAGGAAGGCGAATGGCCTACCGGCGTAAGATTTAGCCGCATCGGTGGAATTCATTAATCAGGCGTCTATAAACGCAGCATTATATTTCCACTCGTTGTAGAATACCGGCTCGAGCGATAAAAAGTTGGCTCCCTGTTGGGAGCCACTGCAAACGAAACAGCTTTGGATTGGCTTTCGGCGAAGCAGGCCTGTTCCGTATGCTGCAAGTTTTTGACGCATTCTTGATCTATTGGTAACTCATGAACCCCATCGTAATAAATAGGCTACAGCGGAAGCTGGGCTACACTTTTCAACAGCAGGAGCTCTTACTGCAAGCGTTAACTCACCGTAGCGCCAGCAGTAAACACAATGAACGTCTTGAGTTTCTGGGTGACTCTATTCTTAGTTTTGTCATCGCCAATGCGCTCTATCATCGTTTTCCTCGCGTAGACGAGGGCGATATGAGCCGCATGCGTGCCACGCTGGTGCGTGGCAATACGCTGGCGGAGATGGGGCGCGAGTTCGATCTGGGCGAGTGTCTTCGCCTCGGGCCGGGTGAGTTGAAAAGTGGTGGATTCCGCCGCGAATCAATCCTGGCGGATACGGTGGAAGCTTTAATTGGCGGCGTGTTCCTGGATAGCGATATTCAAACTGTTGAACGACTGATTTTGGACTGGTATCGCAGCCGGTTGGACGAAATCAGCCCCGGTGATAAGCAGAAAGACCCCAAAACCCGTTTACAGGAGTTTTTGCAAGGTCGTCATCTGCCATTACCTTCTTATCTGGTGGTGCAGGTTCGCGGTGAGGCGCACGATCAGGAGTTTACTATCCACTGTCAGGTGAGTGGTTTGAGCGAGCCCGTGATGGGTACCGGCTCAAGCCGTCGTAAAGCCGAGCAGGCGGCAGCGGAACAAGCGCTGAAAAATCTGGAGCTTGAATGAGCGAAGTAAAACAATACTGTGGTTTTATTGCGATAGTCGGTCGTCCCAACGTGGGCAAATCCACGTTGCTGAACCAACTGCTGGGGCAAAAAGTCTCCATCACCTCGCGTAAACCGCAGACGACCCGTCACCGCATTATGGGTATCGACACCGATGGCGCCTATCAGGCCATTTACGTCGACACCCCGGGTCTGCACATCGAAGAAAAGCGCGCCATCAACCGTTTGATGAACCGCGCCGCCAGCAGCTCAATCGGCGACGTCGAGCTGGTGATCTTCGTAGTTGAAGGCACTAACTGGACCGCCGACGATGAAATGGTGGTCAACAAACTGCGCAGCCTGAAATGCCCGGTTGTGCTGGCGATCAACAAAGTCGACAACGTCACCGACAAGTCCAAGCTGTTGCCGCACATTGCGTTCCTCAGTCAACAGATGAACTTCCTCGATGTGGTGCCAATCTCTGCGGAGAAAGGCATGAATGTCGATACCATCGCCGCTATCGCGCGCAAGGTATTGCCGGAAGCGGAACACCACTTCCCGGACGATTACATCACCGACCGTTCCCAGCGCTTTATGGCGTCGGAAATCATCCGTGAAAAGCTGATGCGTTTCCTGGGTGAAGAGTTGCCTTACTCGGTGACGGTTGAGATCGAACAGTTTGTGCCGAACGAGCGCGGTGGTTACAACGTGCACGGTCTGATCCTGGTTGAGCGCGAAGGCCAGAAGAAAATGGTCATCGGCAACAAAGGTGCGAAGATCAAAACCATCGGTATCGAAGCCCGTCAGGACATGGAACAGATGTTTGAAACCAAAGTGCATCTGGAACTGTGGGTGAAAGTGAAATCGGGCTGGGCGGACGACGAACGTGCGTTGCGTAGCCTGGGCTATACCGACGATCTGAAATAACCTCTCCAATGGACGGCTGGGAGCGCGCTTTCGTCCTGCATGGACGACCGTACAGTGAAACCAGCCTAATGCTGGATATGTTCACGGAAGGTCATGGACGGGTGCGCTTGCTGGCAAAAGGCGCGCGCAGCCGTCGTTCTAATCTGAAGGGTTGTCTGCAGCCCTTTACCCCTCTGTTAGTCCGCTGGGGCGGTCGTGGCGAAGTCAAAACGCTGCGTAACGCCGAAGCGGTGTCCCTAGGTTTACCTCTCAGCGGCATGATGCTGTACAGCGGCCTCTACGTGAATGAGCTGCTGTCACGGGTGCTTGAGCAGGAAGCCAATTACTCGGTATTGTTCTTCGACTATCTGCAATGTTTGCAGGCGCTGGCGGCAGAAGACGTTTCGCCGGAGCAGGCACTGCGCCAGTTCGAATTGGCCTTGCTGAATCACCTGGGTTACGGTCTGGACTTCCTGCACTGCGCCGGCAGCGGTCTGCCGGTCGATGATGGTATGACCTACCGCTACCGTGAGGAAAAAGGCTTTATCGCCAGTCTGGTGGTGGATCACTACAGCTTTACCGGCCGCGAATTACGCGCGCTGGCGGAGCGTCAGTTCCCTGATGTGCAAACCTTGCGTGCCGCCAAGCGCTTTACCCGCATGGCGCTAAAACCCTACCTGGGCGGTAAGCCGCTCAAGAGCCGCGAGCTGTTCCGTCAGTTTGTCCGTAAACAGCCGGATACGCCGGTCGACGACGCCTGACCTTTTCTCCTTTTGCGCTACTGCACCCGCGTGTAAACTACCGCCACTGAAAATCGTTTTTTAGAGGGTTGTCATGGCTGATTTGCTGCTGGGCGTCAATATCGATCACATCGCCACGTTACGTAACGCGCGCGGAACCCAATATCCGGATCCGGTTCAGGCGGCATTTATTGCCGAGCAAGCAGGGGCTGACGGGATCACGGTGCACCTGCGCGAAGACCGTCGTCATATCACCGATCGCGATGTTCGCATTTTGCGCCAGACCATCCAGACGCGCATGAATCTGGAAATGGCCGTGACCGATGAAATGGTGGATATCGCCGTTGAGCTGAAACCGCACTTTTGCTGTCTGGTACCGGAAAAGCGCGAAGAGGTGACTACCGAAGGTGGGCTGGACGTTGCCGGGCAGCAGGAAAAAATGGCCATCGCCGTTGAACGCTTGGCGCAGGCCGGTATTCTGGTTTCGCTATTTATCGATCCCGATCATCGCCAAATTGATGCAGCGGTCGCGGTGGGCGCCCCTTACATTGAAATTCATACCGGCGCCTATGCGGAAGCTGAAGGCGAACTGGCGGTCAAAGCCGAGCTGCATCGTATCGCCGTTGCCGCCACCTACGCCGCAGAGAAAGGCCTGAAGGTCAACGCTGGCCACGGCCTGACTTACCATAACGTTCAGCCGATCGCGGCCCTGCCGGAAATGCATGAGCTGAATATCGGTCATGCCATTATCGGCCAGGCGGTCATGTGCGGCCTGCCGGCGGCGGTGACGGATATGAAACTGCTGATGCGTGAAGCGCGCCGCTAATGGCCGTGCTGGGGCTGGGCACCGATATCGTTGAAATGGCGCGCATCGAAGCGGTCGTCGAGCGCAGCGGCGATCGCCTGGCGCGTCGCGTACTGAGCGATGCCGAATGGGAAGTGTATCAGCAGCATCAGCAGCCGGTGCGCTTTCTCGCCAAGCGTTTTGCAGTGAAAGAGGCTGCCGCCAAGGCCTTCGGCACCGGGATACGAAACGGATTGGCGTTTAATCAGTTTGAAGTGTTCAACGACGGTCTCGGCAAGCCGAATATCCGCTTGCATGCTCGCGCCGCCGAGCTGGCGCAGCAAATGGGGGTCACTTCCATTCACGTTTCGCTGGCAGATGAACGCCGTTATGCTTGCGCGACGGTGATTATCGAAGGGTAAGCCGGCGATCGGCCATGAAAAAAAGGGCGCCTGTTGGCGCCCTTGTCGATCTGAATTTCTGTGTCACAGCCGATCGGCATGATGCAGCACCACAAACTTGTCCCACAGCTGTTCGTTGGTTTCGCGGTGCTCTGGATTGACGATAATGGTGTTGTCGATCGGGCACACCTGCTGGCAGGTTGGGATATCGTAATGACCGACGCATTCGGTACAGCGATCGGTATCGATCTGGTAGATATCATCGCCCATCGAAATGGCCTGATTTGGGCATTCCGGTTCGCACATGTCGCAGTTGATGCATTTTTTGGTAATCAGCAGTGCCATTTCAGTTATCTTTTAATCGGTGCACACGAACAGGCGCGCAATCTATCATAAAACCCATTTTATTGGGCGTTTTTCCACCGGCGCCCGCCAATGCGTTGCTGCAGAGCGCTCACCCCTTGAGATGGCCGTCATAATAACTCTGGCGGGTCATTGGCCAACTGATCGAAATCAACCATTTCCTGACCATTGAAGATGGAGCGCTCACCCGTACCAGTCGCTGCTGTATGAAGCTGCGGATATGTCGCTACCATGCCTGCCTGTTAGGCAAACAGACTGATAAATGCGAAGGCGCTGTGCGGAACCTAAAAAAGCTGCGTTTTTATACCTTGGTGTTTGTGACGCGGACACCATACGACTCAGACGAGTTTTTTCATTAATTGTTCGCTGTGTTTGATGCGTTCGGGGGCGCGATCGAGATCGTGCTGAATTAAGGCCATAAACAGCAGGTCGGTGAGGGCGTATTGAGCGGTACTGGAAGAAATGGCAGCGCTGCGGGTATTGGGCTCTTCGGCAATGGTATACAAACAGTGATCGGCACGTTGCTGCAGGCCGTTGGGTGAAAAACTGGTGAGCGCCAGCACTTTTGCGCCGGCAATGCGGGCTTCTTCCGCCGCCAGATTGATTTCCCGCCGTTCACCGCTGAACGAAATTGCCAGCAATAAATCCCGCTTATCCAGCGCCTGAACCGCCGCCAACTGAACGTGCATATCCTGCTCGGCTACGGCAATAACGCCGATTTTCAACAGCTTGTATGAGAAGTCCTTGGCGACCAATCCGGAAGCGCCGATCCCCAATAAAATAACCCTCCGCGCCTGACGCAGCATTTCCAACGCTTGATGCAGGCGCTCTTCACTGTTGATATCCAGCGTGGCGCGCAGTGCAGCCTGCTTTTCCACCAACAGTTTTTCGCCGACGGCTTTCAACGAGTCGCTGCTGAGGATCTGGTTATGCACCGTGACCACAGGTTCCTTTTGCGGCTGGGCTAGCGTTTCACTCAGTGCCAACTTTAGCGCCGGGAAGCCTTTGTAGCCCATCTTCTGAGCAAACTTCACCACGCTCGACTGGCTGATGCCGGCCAATTGAGCCAGCTTCTGCGAACTGAGATGGCGTGCCTGCTCCGCGTTATGCAGCAGAAAGTCCGCCAGCTTGCGGTCATTTTGAGCCAGCGTTGGATACATCTGGCGAATACGAAGAAGGGTACTCATTCATTTTTCCCTTGAGGCCAGCGGCCATTCTGCCACGTGGGAGGCGAAAACGCGCGGTGAAAATTTTTTGTGAGCGAGACTTTAAAATAGCAAAAAGCGCTCGCTTTGTTGAATAAAATATTCAAATAATGATTTCAGTTTGTGAATTAAAAATTCAAAGGTGAAGAGATGAATTTAGGCGCATTAGTATCCGAAAGCCGCAACCCGGCCACGCTTCGACTCGACGAGATGACAACGTTGGAAATGGTGAGTTGCTTCAATCAGGAAGACCGCAAGGTGCCGGAGGCGATTGAAAAGGTGTTGCCGGCCATTGCACAGGCAGTGGACCTGGCTGCGGCGGCATTGAAGGCGGGCGGTCGGCTGATTTATCTCGGTGCCGGGACCAGCGGCCGCCTTGGCGTGTTGGATGCCTCTGAATGCCCACCAACCTTCGGCGTGCCGCATGGCATGGTCATCGGGTTGATTGCCGGCGGTCCGGGTGCGTTGCTCAAAGCGGTAGAAGGCGCGGAGGATGATGCGGCGTTGGGTGAAGCCGATCTTATCGCACTGGATTTGACCGCGACCGACATGGTGGTGGGGCTGGCGGCTTCCGGGCGCACGCCTTATGTGATTGGTGCGCTGCGCTATGCGCGACAACTGGGCTGCCCGACGGCGGCAATCTCCTGCAATCCGGACTCACCGATCGCCCATGAAGCGCAGGTGGCGATTTCGCCGGTAGTGGGGCCAGAGGCCCTGACGGGGTCCACTCGGCTGAAGTCGGGCACCGCGCAGAAGCTGGTGTTGAATATGTTGTCGACCGGGGCGATGGTCAAACTGGGGAAGGTCTACCAAAACCTGATGGTGGATGTAAAAGCCACCAACGTCAAACTGGTGGATCGTGCCTGCCGCATCGTGGTGGAGGCCACCGGTGCTGAACGCAGTCAGGCCGAAGCGGCGCTGACACAGACCGGTTTTGAGGTTAAACCGGCAATCCTGATGATTCTGGCCGGCGTTGACGCTGAAGAGGCGCAGTTGCGCTTAAAGCAGCACGACGGCTATTTACGCGCGGCGTTGACGCGCTAACGACACCTGGGGCGGGCGATGGACAAAACAACGGCACTGGCAACACAGATTCTGGCAGGCATTGGTGGGGAAGGGAATATCCTCCGGCTGGAGAACTGCATGACACGGGTACGCGTCGAGGTTAGCGACGAGCAACGCCTTGATCTGGCGGCGCTCAAGCAGTTGCCAGGCGTCAAAGGCTATATCAAACAGGGCGAACAGCATCAGTTCATTGTCGGGCCCGGCGCCGCCGCCAAAGTGGTGGACGCGATGCGCTCATTGCTCACGGGGGCCCCTGCGGTTGCGGCTGCCGGGGACAACATCGCCCGCAACAAGGCGCAGGCCAAGCAGAAATATGCCGCGCCGATGAGCGGCGCGCTGAAAAAGCTGGCCGATGTCTTTATCCCTTTGATCCCGGCTTTCATCGCCTCTGGCCTGATTACCGGCATCATCAACCTGTTGAAGCGGCCGGACATTGCCGGCGAGCTGGCGGTGAATTACCCCAACGTGCTTGGGCTGCTGGCCATTTTCGGCAGCGCGGTGTTCGCCATCATGAATATTTTGGTGGGGGTTAACGCCGCACGGGTGTTTGGCGGTTCGCAGGCGATGGGCGGTGTGATGGCCGGGATTCTCTCAAGCCCGGCATTGGCGCAGATTACTTTATTCGGCGAAGCGCTGCAGCCGGGGCGCGGTGGGGTGATTGCCGTGCTGTTGGTGGTGGCGTTGATGTGTTGGGTAGAAAAACGCCTGCGCAACTGGCTGCCGGAGTCGATAGAGCTGATCCTCAACCCGCTGATCACCACCTTGGTGACCGCATCCCTGGCTATTGTGATCCTGCAGCCGTTGGGCGGTTATATTTCAGACGTGATTGCCCACGGCGCCAATCTGGCGATCGATAAAGGTGGCTTACTGGTGGGCGCGGTGCTGTCCGGGCTGTTTCTGCCGCTGGTGCTGTCCGGTTTGCATCAGGGCCTGGTGCCGATCCACGTCGAACTGGTTCAGGCGCATGGTTCCAACCCGTTATTGCCTATTTTGGCGATGGCCGGGGTTGGGCAGGTCGGGGCCGCGTTGGCGGTATTGATGAAAACCCGCAATGCGCGCCTCAAAAAGGTCATCAAAGGGGCGTTGCCGGTCGGCATTCTCGGTATTGGCGAACCCTTGATTTTTGGTGTCACTCTGCCGCTGGGCAAACCTTTTATTGCCGCCTGTCTCGGCGGTGCGGTGGGCGGGGCGCTGATCAGCTATTGGAAAGTGGCAACGGTGATCACCTTTGGCATCTCGGGTTTACCTTTGGCGTTAACCATCGTCTCGGGTAAGGTGATGTTGTATCTGACCGGCCTGGTGATTACCATTGCCGCTGGATTTATTTTCACCTGGATAATGGGATTCAACGATCCTGAGGAGTAGCCCTTGAGCGAGAAACAGAGCCAGCAGGCCGGGGAAGGCCGCCGCGTGGTGTTCTTTGATCTGGACGGCACGCTGCATCAGGAAGACATGTTTGGCAGTTTCTTGCGTTTTTTGCTGCGCCATCTGCCGTTGAATCTGCTGCTGGTGGTGCCGCTGCTGCCGGTTGTCGGGTTGGCGCTGCTGGTGATGGGCCGTGCAGCCCGTTGGCCAATGAGCGTACTGCTGTGGTCGATCACCTTTGGGCGTTCGGAGGCCAGGTTAAAGGCGCTGGAGCAGCGTTTTGTGACTTATTTCCGCAATAAGGTGACCGCTTTCCCGGTGGTGCAAATGCGTTTGCGGCAGTACCTCGAGGCGCATGATGCGCAGGTATGGTTGATTACCGGTTCACCGGAGCGGCTGGTGGAGCAGGTGTATCAGGATTCGGCCTTTCTGCCGCAGATTCACTTGGTGGGCAGCCGCATCCTGCGGCGTTACGGTGGTTGGGTGCTGGCGTTACGTTGCCTGGGTGTCCAGAAGGTGACGCAGTTGGAACAACGTCTAGGCACGCCGCTCAAGCTGTATAGCGGCTATAGCGACAGCAAGCAGGATAACCCGCTGTTGTATTTCTGCGAGCACCGCTGGCGAGTCAGTAAACTGGGTGAGCTGCAGCAGTTGGAATAACCAAAGGGCGGATTTTCCGCCCTTTGCCGTTTTTGATGACTTACATTGCCGCGCGGAAAATGGCGACAATCTGCGCGTGAGTGGCCTGTATTGGGTTAGTGAAGCCGCAAGCGTCTTTCAGCGCGTTGGTGGCCAACGTATCCAGATCCTGTTCTTTCACCTGCAAATCACGCAGCCCGGCCGGGATGCCAACGTCTTGTGCCAGTAACCGAATGGCGGCAATACAGGCCGCGGCACCCTGCTGATCGTTAAGGTAGCTCACATCCAACCCCATGGCGGCGGCGATATCCTTCAGGCGAGACGCACAAACGCTGGCGTTAAACTCCTGCACGTGTGGCAGCAACACCGCATTACACACCCCATGCGGCAGGTCGTAGAAACCGCCGAGCTGGTGCGCCATCGCATGCACATAACCGAGAGAAGCGTTGTTGAAGGCCATCCCAGCCAGGAATTGGGCATAGGCCATATTTTCGCGCGCTTGCATATTGCTGCCGTCGGCAACGGCGTCGCGCAGCGATTCGGCGATCATGGTGACGGCCTTCAACGCACAGGCGTCGGTAATCGGGTTGGCGGCGCTGGAAACGTAGGCCTCAATCGCGTGGGTTAAGGCATCCATGCCGGTGGCGGCGGTCAGGCCTTTCGGCATCCCGGCCATCAGATGCGGATCGTTTACCGACAGGATCGGCGTAACGTGTTTGTCGACAATCGCCATTTTTATGTGGCGTGCTTCATCGGTGATGATGCAAAAACGGGTCATTTCAGAGGCGGTGCCGGCGGTAGTGTTAATGGCGATCATCGGCAACTGCGGTTTTGCAGAGCGGTCTACGCCTTCATAGTCCTTGATGTCGCCGCCGTTGGTGGCCAGCAACGCGATGCCTTTGGCACAATCGTGCGGTGAGCCGCCCCCCAGGGAGATCACGCAGTCGCATTGATGCTCTTGCAGCAGGGCCAGGCCCTGTTTCACGTTCAGCGTGGTGGGGTTAGGGTGAGTGCCGTCATAAACGCAGCTTTCGATTTGCTGCGCGGCGAGCAACTGTTGAACCTGGGCGACTACGCCAATGTTATTCAACACTTTGTCGGTCACGATCAACGCCTGACGCAATCCCTGCTGTTTCAGGGTTTTTGCCGCTTGGTCCAGACAGCCGGAGCCAATCATGTTGACGGAAGGGATAAAGAAAGTTGAGGCAGCCATAAGTCACTCCTGGATAAAAGCTTTATTGCTTGCCCCAAACACTACTCCGCTAATTATTAAGTCATCATGATCTATCGCAACATCACAGAGATTAGGTCAGGTGATTGATTTAGTTTTAGTTTAACCACTTATACTTTGTGGGTTTGGCCAGGTCAGAGCCAAACCCAGCAGTAACTCTTACCGTTAAAACCGGCGAGCCTTAATCATCGGTTTGGTCATGCGGTTTACGGCCCCATTGCCAGACTTTTTCCGCGTAATGTCCCAGCGCCCACAGGCTCAGGCCGAGCACCACAAAGAAAATCGCCTTGGGCATGGCGTCCCAGAAAAATTCGAAGAAGCGGGTATAGAGGTTAATACCGAGGAAGGTCAACCCAAACCCACGTAGCATGGCGTCGTCGCGTTTCAGCCCCAGCCAGATGCACCCGACGGCGGCGAGGCCGAACAACAGACTCCAGTGGAGCAGTTCAATCTGACGTGCGTTATACCAGCTGTCGAGATCGCCATAATTCCCGAAAATCGACAGCAACCATAGGGCGATGAACAGATACAGCAAGCCCATCGCCAGCGAAACTCGCTCCAGTCCACGGCGAGCGAGCAGTGGTTGCAACAGCAATGCTGCGGCGATCAGCACCACGCCAAAGGCGATAAAGCGAATCGGGAAGCTCATGCCCAGCCAATAAGCCCCCCAGCCGGACAGATAGCCGGTCTCGGCACCAAAAGCATTGCCGAGCGACAGCAGGGCAAACCACCACACCAGCCCGGAACGGCTGCACCAGCCAATCAAGCCATACAGCAGCGCGGCGAACGTCAACAGCAACGAGACCCGGCCACTGCCGTTATCCAGCCAGACGCCCATTTGCCACAGGGCGCAGGCGGTGAACAGCACGGCAACGAACAAGGCGGCTTCATTACCGTAGCGTTTCTCCGGATGCCGACGGCGGCGTCTCAGCGCCCAGACATAGCAAAGCGCGGCCACTACGGCGGCGATCGCCATACGTACTGGCGCATCAAAGCGGAACAATTCCCCCAGGCGATAAAGCAATTCGCTGTCAGCGAACAGGCTGCTGATGGCAATCACCAGCGAAGCCAGCGCGGCGAGAAACGCATAACGTGCCAGCCGTCGCCAGTCGAAGGGTTGTACCTCAACGTGTTGCAGCAGCTGTTGCTGCTGTTGCGCCGTCAGCGCACCTTCATCTACCCAGCCGTCCAGCGCTTTGCGCACGACGGTGGCGTTTTTCTTGCTGAGTTTCATGTTTCCTGTCCCTGAAAAACACCGTGATTCAATCAGTATATACCCGTTGTATTTCAAGCCGCAGTGAGTCATTTCTCCGCCGCTGAGAAGGGACGGCTATATTTTCCCCGGTTAACACGGGCGCAGCATGCAGCGCCGCTACTGTGTATAATGCCCGCCGCAAAGTGCACGAGGAATAATGCAATGACTGAATATAACGATGAATACTGGATGCGTCAGGCATTGCGGCTGGCCCTGCGTGCGCAGGAAGAGGGAGAGGTGCCGGTCGGGGCGCTGTTGGTACTGGACAATCAGGTGATTGGCGAAGGCTGGAACCGGCCGATTGGCCGCCACGATCCGACCGCGCATGCAGAAATCATGGCGCTGCGGCAGGGCGGGGCCGTGTTGCAGAATTACCGCCTGTTGAATGCGACCTTGTACGTGACCCTGGAGCCGTGCGTGATGTGTGCGGGGGCGATGGTGCATAGCCGCATTCGTCGATTGGTTTACGGTGCTGCCGATGTGAAAACCGGGGCAGCGGGATCGCTGGTGGATATTTTACGCCATCCCGGAATGAATCATCAGGTGGAGATCCTCTCCGGCGTGCTGGCCGAGGAATGCGCGGCTACCTTGAGCAACTTTTTCCGCATGCGCCGTGAACAGCAAAAGGCGTTGAAGCAAGCGCAACGCGCGCAGGCAGATAAGGATCCCGAATAATCAGAAGTTAAGTGCCAACTCCGGCGCCACTGCCGGATAGCCTTTCCCCAGCTCCGCCTGTTCGGCCGCTTCCTGCGCCGCCTTTCTTTCCCTTTCTTGCAGATACCCCACCAGGCTGACCTGATAGCGGCGGATGTTTTCCACGTAGTTATAGGCTTCGCGTCCGCGCGCATAGCCGTAGGTCAACTGCGGGTAGTAGCGCTTCTGGCTGAGCATCGGCAGGCGCTGTTTGACGTCGACCCAACTGTCCGGGTTGCCTTTTTGCATTTTGGTCAGCTTGCGGGCGTCGAGCATATGGCCCCAGCCCATGTTGTAGGCCGCCAGCGCAAACCAGATACGCTCATCTTCCGGCACGGTGTCGGGCACCTTGGCCATCAGCCGCTGTAAATAGAGTGCGCCGCCCTGAATGCTCTCCTCGGGATCGAGGCGATCGTTAACCCCCAGACCGTCGGCGGTGGCCCGCGTCAGCATCATCAGACCACGAACGCCGGTGGGTGAAGTGGCCTGCGGGTTCCAATGCGATTCCTGATAGGCAATGGCGGCCAGCAGCTTCCAGTCGATCTCGCTGGCGTATTTTTCAAACAGCGAACGGAAGGTGGGCAGTACCGAATCTATCGCCGACAGGAAGGTTTTGGTATCAACGTAATCGAAACTGCCCACGTGGCCGAGGTATTTCTCTTCCAGCCGCGCCAGCGTGCCGTCATCCACCATCTGGCTGTAAAAATCCAGCATGGCCGCGTACAGGCTGTCGTCGGTGCCGCGCTTCAGGTACCAGGTGACAGGTTCTTCATCGGTGACGTCGAAAGCCACCGCCAGCTGCGGATGGATGCGCTGCAGCAGGGCGATGGTCACGGAGTCGCCGAGGGTGTAATCCAGTTTGCCGTCGGCGACCTGCTCGAGCAGCTCTTTGGAGGTGAGATCGCTGGAAGCTTCCCAACTGAGGTCCGGGAACTTACTTTGTTTGAGCTGTTTCAGCGTGCTGACGTGTGCCGAGCCGGAGGCGACCGCCAGCTTGCCTTTAATATCGGCAAAGCTTTTGGGGCGTGCGGTGCCCAGGCGATAAACCAACTGCTGGGAAACGGAATAGTAAGCCGGGCCGGTTCGGGCGCGGCTGAGGCGATCCTGATTGTAGATCAGGCCGGCGGCCAGCAGGTCGGCATCGTCATCGTCCAGATCGTCGAACAGGTCGTTGATGTTCTTATGCGGGATCACCACCAACTTCACCCCCAGATAGTTGGCGAAACGTTTCGCCAACTCGTAGTCGAGACCACTTGGCCCCTGCTTGGTAGTGAAATAGGTTAACGGCGAGTTTAGCGTACTGATACGCAACTCGCCGCGGGATTTGATCTCTTCGAGTTGCCCGCCCTGGCCGCCGCGCCAGGTAATATTGGGCCACAGGGCGAGCGCCAGAAGCAGGGTGACAACACCGATTAGAATGTAGTTTATTTTAAGGCGTTTCAAATAGTTATCCAGTGGTGGCACAGGTGCACTGCCGATTGTCATCCCGCTTTTTCTTATGGTTAAATCACCAGTGCCGGGGCATTTTGCGCAACAAAACGCCAGCGTGCAACTTTATTGATACGTTATGACAATTCGATGGCGCGAACAGCTTTTATCAATAATAGCTACGCAAACGGTTTCGTCTGTCGCGCAGATTCTCTATAATGGCGCGCGTTTTCCCCCTGTTGCGCCCAATGAAGTGCTGAAGTCAGTTGCTTCGAAGACGAGAGAACTTTGATTATGGAAATACTGCGTGGTTCGCCCGCTTTGTCGGCTTTTCGTGTTACCAAACTGTTGTCCCGCTGTCAGGACGCCCAACTTCCGGTCAGTGATATCTACGCCGAGTACGTCCACTTTGCCGATGTCAGCGCACCGCTCAATGCCGAAGAACACGGCAAGCTCACGCGCCTGCTCAAGTACGGTCCCTCTCTCGCCGAACATGCCCCTGAAGGTCGCCTGCTGTTGGTGACACCGCGTCCGGGCACCATTTCTCCCTGGTCTTCCAAAGCCACCGATATCGCCCATAACTGCGGTTTGAAGCAGGTGGTGCGGTTGGAGCGCGGTCTGGCGTTTTACGTCAAGGCACCGACGCTGACTGAAGCGCAGTGGCAACAGCTTGCCGCATTGCTGCACGACCGGATGATGGAAACCGTTTTCAGCAGCTTGCAACAGGCAGAACAGCTGTTTGCTCAGCATCAGCCGACGCCTTATCAGGCGATCGATATGCTGGGGGAGGGGCGCAGCGCGCTGGAACAGGCCAACCTCAAGCTCGGTCTGGCGCTGGCCGAAGATGAAATCGACTATCTGCTGAATGCCTTTACCGGGCTGGGGCGCAACCCGACGGATATCGAACTCTATATGTTCGCGCAGGCCAACTCGGAGCACTGCCGTCATAAAATTTTCAACGCCGATTGGATCATCGACGGCGAACAGCAGCCGAAGTCGCTGTTCAAAATGATCAAAAACACCTTCGAGCAGACGCCGGATTACGTGCTGTCGGCTTATAAAGACAACGCCGCCGTGATGGAAGGTTCGCAGGTTGGCCGTTTCTTCGCTGCGCCGCAAAGCGGTCAGTATGACTATCATCAGGAAGAGGCCCATATCCTGATGAAGGTGGAAACCCATAACCACCCGACGGCGATCTCCCCGTGGCCGGGTGCCGCTACCGGTTCCGGTGGCGAGATCCGCGACGAAGGCGCTACAGGTCGCGGTGCCAAACCCAAAGCCGGTCTGGTGGGCTTCTCGGTTTCCAACCTGCGCATTCCCGGCTTCGAGCAGCCCTGGGAGCAGGATTTTGGCAAGCCGGATCGCATCGTAACCGCACTGGATATCATGACCGACGGCCCACTGGGCGGCGCGGCGTTCAATAATGAATTTGGCCGTCCGGCGCTGGTGGGATACTTCCGTACCTACGAAGAACAGGTTAACAGCCATAACGGCGTTGAACTGCGCGGTTATCACAAACCGATCATGCTGGCGGGCGGTATCGGCAATATCCGCGCCGATCACGTGCAAAAAGGTGAAATCACCGTCGGCGCCAAACTGGTGGTGCTGGGCGGCCCGGCGATGAACATCGGTCTGGGCGGCGGCGCAGCCTCTTCTATGGCCTCCGGCCAGTCCGACGCCGATCTGGATTTTGCCTCGGTACAGCGCGACAACCCGGAAATGGAACGCCGCTGCCAGGAAGTGATAGACCGCTGCTGGCAGTTGGGCGAACAGAACCCGATTCTGTTTATCCACGATGTGGGGGCGGGCGGTTTGTCTAACGCCATGCCGGAGCTGGTCAGCGACGGTGGCCGCGGCGGCCGTTTCGAACTGCGCGATATTCTTAACGACGAACCGGGCATGAGCCCGCTGGAAGTCTGGTGCAATGAATCGCAGGAACGCTATGTGATGGCGATTGCCCCGGCGCAGATGGCGCAGTTCGACGAAATTTGCCGCCGTGAGCGTGCCCCTTATGCGGTGATCGGTGAAGCCACCGAAGAACAGCATTTGACGCTGAACGACAGCCATTTCGACAACCAGCCGATCGACATGCCGTTGGACGTGCTGCTGGGCAAAACGCCGAAGATGACGCGCGATGTGACTCGTTTGCAGGCTAAAGGCCAGCCGGTACAGCGCGACAACATTACTCTGGCCGATGCGGTAAAACGCGTTCTGCACCTGCCGGCAGTTGCCGAGAAAACCTTCCTGATCACCATCGGCGACCGTACCGTGACCGGCATGGTGGCACGCGATCAGATGGTCGGGCCATGGCAGATCCCGGTAGCCGACTGCGCGGTTACCACCGCCAGCCTGGACAGTTACTACGGTGAAGCGATGTCGATCGGCGAACGCGCGCCGGTTGCCCTGCTGGACTTTGCCGCTTCCGGCCGACTGGCGGTGGGGGAAGCGCTGACCAACCTGGCGGCGACCGAGATCGGTTCGCTCAAGCGCGTCAAACTTTCCGCTAACTGGATGGCGGCAGCCGGTCACCCGGGTGAAGATGCCGGCCTGTATGAAGCGGTAAAAGCGGTGGGCGAAGAGCTTTGCCCGGCGCTGGGTATCACCATTCCGGTGGGTAAAGACTCAATGTCGATGAAAACCCGCTGGCAGGAAGGCAACGAGCAGCGCGAAATGACGTCGCCGTTGTCCCTGGTGATCACTGGTTTTGCCCGCGTGGAAGATGTTCGCCACACCGTGACGCCACAACTGCGTACCGACAAGGGCGACACGGCATTGCTGCTGGTTGACCTCGGTAACGGCCATAACGCGCTGGGCGCCACTGCGCTGGCGCAGGTTTACCGTCAACTGGGCGACAAACCGGCCGATGTGCGTAACGTCGAGCAACTGGCAGGTTTCTTCAACGCGATGCAACAATTGGTCACCGACCGCGCACTGCTGGCCTACCACGACCGCTCCGATGGCGGTCTGTTGGTGACGCTGGCGGAAATGGCGTTTGCCGGCCACTGCGGTGTACAGGTAGATATTCAAGGGTTGGGCGACGACGCGCTGGCGGCGCTGTTCAACGAAGAGTTGGGCGCGGTGATCCAGGTGACGGCCGATCGGCTTGAAGCGGTCCAACAGGCGTTTGCTCAGCATGGCCTGACGGACAATGTGCACCACATCGGCAGCGTACAGGCCGGCGATCGCTTTGTGATTACCCAGGGCGACAAACCGGTGTACAGCGAAAGCCGTGCCACGTTACGCACCTGGTGGGCGGAAACGACCTGGCAGATGCAGCGCCTGCGCGATAACCCTGAATGTGCCGATCAGGAGCACCAGGCCAAGCAGAATGAACGCGATCCTGGCCTGAACGTCAAACTGAGCTTCGCACCTGAAGAAGATATTGCAGCACCTTATATCGCCAAGGGGGCTCGCCCTAAAGTGGCGGTACTGCGCGAGCAGGGCGTTAACTCCCACGTTGAGATGGCGGCGGCATTCCATCGCGCCGGTTTTGATGCGGTGGACGTACACATGAGCGATCTGCTGGAAGGGCGCCGTGACCTGCAGGACTTCCATACCCTGGTGGCCTGCGGCGGTTTCTCTTACGGTGACGTGTTGGGCGCAGGCGAAGGTTGGGCGAAGTCGATTCTGTTCAACGAGCGCGTGCGCGACGAGTTCGAATCTTTCTTCCACCGTCCGCAGACCCTGGCACTGGGCGTGTGCAACGGCTGTCAGATGATGTCGAACCTGCGCGATCTGATCCCCGGAGCCGAACATTGGCCGCGTTTCGTACGTAACCTGTCAGACCGTTTCGAGGCCCGTTTCAGCCTGGTGGAAGTGGCGGCCAGCCCGTCGCTGTTCATGCAGGGGATGGCGGGTTCGCGTATGCCGATTGCGGTATCGCATGGTGAAGGTCACGTCGAAGTGCGCGATACGGCACATCTGGCGGCGCTGGAGCATCATGGTCTGGTGGCGTTACGCTTTGTCGATAATGCCGGTCAGGTAACGGAAAGCTACCCGGCCAACCCGAACGGTTCGCCGAACGGTATCACCGCCGTCACCAGCGCCAATGGGCGTGCGACGGTAATGATGCCCCATCCGGAGCGTGTGTTCCGCACCGTGAGCAACTCATGGCATCCGGAAGAGTGGGGTGAAGACAGCCCGTGGATGCGCATGTTCCGCAACGCCCGTAAGCAGCTGGGCTAAGCGATAACGCTGTGCTAGCCGAAAGGGACGCAAGAGATTGCGTCCCTTTTCAATTTATTTATGGCCATGGTTAAGACGATGGCGATTGTCTGCATTTTGCGACAGAGGGTATTTTCATTGTCTCTAAAAAGAGACACGTAACTTATTGATTTTTAATGACCAGAAATTAATTGGCTTAAGTTGTCGGTTTTTGGCGACAGGGCGGTGTTTTTTTCTTCGCCAGCACATCTGAAAATGAGAGTGCTTTGGCATGGGTTTTGTTTTTTTTATTTTAAATTCAGTTGGTTAATAAATTCATTGAAAAGTTGGCACGTTAAGTGCATTATTCTGCTCAGTTGCTCATTCAACTTTTTATGACGGCCCCGTAAATAGACGGAACAGTTGCCTCATAAGCCCCCCGAATGATGCCAAAGAAATGGTGCCTATCGTCCAACTAAACCGATAATAGCCGCGTAAGCGCTTTATCAAGCATCGGGCGACACGTGGAGTGAGGCACCGCCTGTATCCAACTGTGATGAGTGTTCATCAATTCCGGATACTTACGGATGCTATTCGTCCTGTTCGATGCCAGCCCTTGGGCTACATCACCCTGGGGACGAGAAATTAAGGGCATCCACACTTTCTTGCGATGGGGCAGTCTTGCCCCAACGTCAAATACCAAAGCATGCTCACCACTCTTTACCGATAAGTTCTGACCCGTACTCCCTACCTATGGCCTGATTCTCCTTATTTCCTGACGCTCCGCTGAACGCCGGGCTTTCCTCTCATCGGCGACTCGGTTAGCATCGAAGCAGACTAGAGACAATGAGATGATTTCGTTGAAAAGATGGCGTTTATTTCCCCGTTCGCTACGTCAACTGGTGTTGATGGCGTTCTTGCTGGTGCTGTTGCCGCTGCTGGTGTTGGCCTATCAGGCTTACCAGAGCCTGGATCACCTCAGCGCCCAGGCGGCGGACATCAACCGCACTACGTTGGTGGATGCACGACGCAGCGAGGCGATGACCAGCGTGGCGTTGGAAATGGAGCGTAGCTATCGCCAATATTGCGTGCTGGTGGATCCCACACTGGCGCGCCTCTATCAGAATCAGCGCAAACAGTATTCGCAAATGCTGGATGCCCATGCCCCAATCCTGCCGGATGAACGCTACTATCAAACCTTGCGCGATCTGTTGACTCAACTGGCAGCGATTAAATGCCAAAGCAGCGGTCCGGATCCGCAGGCTTCCACGCTGTTAGAATCGTTTTCACGCTCCAATGCCGAGATGGTACAGGCGACGCGTGCCGTGGTGTTTTCACGTGGCCAGCAGCTACAGCAGGCGATTGCCGAGCGCGGCCAGTTCTTCGGCTGGCAGGCGCTGATGCTGTTTTTGGTCAGCGTGATGCTGGTGGTATTGTTCACCCGCATGATTATCGGCCCGGTCAAGGCGGTAGAGCGAATGATCAACCGTTTGGGGGAAGGGCGAGCCTTGGGCAGTACGGCTTCCTTTAAGGGGCCGCGTGAATTACGTTCGCTGGCGCAGCGCATTATTTGGTTGAGCGAGCGCCTGGCCTGGCTGGAGTCGCAGCGCCATGAGTTCTTGCGCCATATCTCGCATGAACTGAAAACGCCGCTGGCCAGCATGCGTGAAGGCACCGAACTGCTGGCAGATGAAGTGGCAGGGCCGCTGACCTCCGATCAAAAAGAGGTGGTGACCATCCTCGATCAAAGCAGCCGACACCTGCAGCAACTGATTGAACAACTGCTGGATTACAACCGCAAACTGGCCGATGGCCCGGCGGAACATGAAAATGTCGAGTTGACCGAAATGGTCGAGATGGTCGTGGCTGCGCACAGTTTGCCGGCCCGGGCAAAAATGATCCGCACCGAGATCCAACTGGATGCGGAAATATGCTGGGCAGAGCCTACTCTATTAATGCGCGTGCTGGATAATCTCTACTCCAATGCGGTGCACTACGGCAAGGAATCCGGTAACATTTGGATCCGCAGCCGTCAGGTTGGACAACGGGTGCAGATTGATGTCGCCAACAGCGGCACGCCAATCCCCGAGGCCGAGCAAACCATGATTTTCGAGCCTTTTTTCCAGGGTAGCCACCAGCGAAAAGGGGCGGTAAAAGGAAGCGGTCTGGGGCTGAGCATCGCGCAGGATTGTATCCGCCGGATGCGCGGTGAACTGCAGCTGGTTGAAGTCGCCGGCGCAGACGTCTGTTTCCGTATTGAATTGCCATTAACCGCCGAGAATGAATAATAATGTACACATGGTCTAAACGCCTTCGTCTTACGCAGACCGAACGTTCACCGCGTGCCGCACTGGGTACGCCACTCGGCAAGCGTCGATTTTCTTTTTTAGGCAGCGTGCTTTTTATGCCGTTTCTGTTGGCAGGCTGTGTCGATCGCGCAGTCAGCGGTGGTCTGAATCAACCGCAGCAGGAAGCGATCCCGGACACCAAAGTGGTGGATTACCGCATTGCGGCCTGTGACAGTCTGTGGGCGCTGGATGATAAAGATGCGTTGAATAATTCACTGTACTGGCTGCGCGCTATGGACTGTGCCGATCGTATCGGTTCAACCCAGGCACGTGCGCTGGCGAAAACTCTACCCGGCAACAGCTGGGACGGCATTTTCAAACAGAGCATTTTGCTGGGCAGCGCCGAACCGACTTCGGGCGAGCGACGCCAGATAATTGACCGCCTGAACAGCTATCGCCTTGAGTTCCCAAGCTCGCTGCGCCCGCTGCTGCAGCTGTGGCGTCAACAGCAGGTACTGCAGGTCACCCTGTTTGATGAAAAAGCACGTTATCAGCACCTGCAGGAAAGCTCCGACAGCCAGATAGATCTGCTACGCCAGAATCAAATACGCCTACAAGCGCAGCTGCAGGACACGTCACGCAAGCTGGAAAACCTGACCGATATCGAACGTCAGCTCTCTTCACGCAAGCAGCTGCAAAGTGAAATCCCGGATAACAACGGGACACAGCCAAAAACCGACGCAGCGGGCAAGAAAGTGGCGCCGGCCAAGGCCGAAGAATCGGACGCCGAGCCGGAAAAGGGCACCGCCCTGCCGGTCGAGCCGGAAGATACTTACGCGCCGCCCCCCGCTAATAAGGAGTCTCACGCGCAATGACAGCACGCAAACCGGCCAATTTGTTATTGGTTGACGACGATCCCAGCCTGCTCAAGCTGTTGGGCATGCGCCTGACCAGCGAAGGGTTTCATGTCACCACCGCCGAAAGTGGCCAGGAAGCGCTACGCCTGTTAGGGCGCGAGAAGATTGATCTGGTGATCAGCGATCTGCGGATGGATGAAATGGACGGCATGGCGCTGTTTGCCGAGATCCAAAAGCACCAACCGGGCATGCCGGTGATCATCCTGACCGCCCACGGCTCGATCCCGGACGCGGTGGCGGCCACTCAGCAGGGGGTGTTCAGCTTCCTGACCAAACCGGTGGACCGCGATGCGCTCTACAAAGCCATCGACGAAGCGCTGTCCCAATCATTACCGGCCGGTGACGACAGCTGGCGTGAGGATATCGTCACCCGCAGCCCCATTATGCTGCGCCTGCTGGAGCAGGCAAAAATGGTGGCGCAGTCAGACGTCAGCGTCTTGATCAACGGCCATAGTGGCACCGGTAAGGAAGTGTTGGCACAGGCGATCCACGGTGCCAGCCCGCGCGGCAAGAAGGCGTTTATCGCCATTAACTGCGGTGCGTTGCCGGAGCAACTGCTGGAGTCCGAGCTGTTCGGTCATGCCAAAGGGGCGTTTACCGGCGCGGTCAGCAGCCGTGAAGGTTTGTTCCAGGCGGCGGCAGGCGGGACGCTGTTCCTCGACGAGATTGGCGATATGCCGCTTTCGCTGCAGGTGAAGTTGCTGCGCGTGCTGCAGGAACGCAAGGTGCGTCCGCTGGGCAGTAACCGCGATCTGGACATCGATGTACGCATTATTTCCGCCACCCACCGCGATCTGCAAAAGGCGATGGCGAAAAACGAATTCCGCGAGGATTTGTATTATCGCCTCAACGTGGTGAACCTAAAGATCCCGGCGCTGAACGAGCGGGCCGAGGATATTCCACTGCTGGCCAATCATCTGCTGCGCGAATCTGCCAAGCGACACAAGCCGTTTGTCCGCAGCTTCTCTTCGGACGCCATGAAACGCCTGATGACCGCCACCTGGCCGGGCAACGTGCGCCAATTGGTGAACGTGATCGAGCAGTGCGTAGCCCTGACTTCCGCACCTGTTATCAGCGAAGCGCTGGTAGAGCAGGCGTTGGAAGGGGAAAACACCGCCTTGCCGACCTTTGTCGAGGCGCGTAATCAGTTTGAATTGCATTACTTACGCAAACTGTTGCAGATCACCAAGGGTAACGTCACCCAGGCCGCGCGCATGGCGGGCCGTAACCGTACCGAGTTTTATAAATTGCTGTCGCGCCATGAGCTGGACGCCAACGATTTTAAAGAATGATGTTTTCCGCCGCGGCCTGCGCACGCAGGTTCTCAACAAACGCGGCGGAATGATTTACACTCCGTTCTCAATTGCTGGCATGACCAAACGCAAAGCACCATGGAACGTATTAAGCGGGACCCTAAACAATGAGCAGATCACTTTCCATCGCACTGGCCCAGTTGAATCTGTTGGTCGGTGACATCGAAGGCAACACCGAACGAATGTTGCAAACCGTGCAACAGCAGCAGAAGGCGGGAGCCGATCTGGTCATGTTCACCGAACTGGCGCTGTCCGGTTATCCGCCGGAAGACCTGCTGTATCGCAACGATTTTTACCAACGTTGTGACGAGCAACTTCTGCGTTTGCAGCAGGCCTCCACCGACGTGGCGATCCTGGTCGGCCACCCGTGGCGCGAAGGCGACAAACTCTATAATGCGCTGTCGCTGTTTTCTGAAGGGCAATTGCTGGCGCGTTACTTCAAGCAGCAGTTGCCGAACTACGGCGTATTCGACGAGAAGCGCTACTTCCAGGCCGGTAACGACACCTGCGTGGTTGAGCTGAAAGGCTACCGTTTGGGCCTGCTGATTTGCGAAGATCTGTGGTTCCCGGAGCCGGTGGATGCCGCCAAGGCCGCCGGAGCCGAAATGATTCTGTCGATCAACGCCTCGCCTTACAACCGCGAAAAACCGTACATCCGTAAAACCCTGATGGCCGGTCATTGCCAGCGCACCCATTTGCCGTTGGTCTATCTGAACCAGATTGGCGGACAGGATGAGCTGATTTTTGACGGTTGTTCGAAAGTCTTCGACGCGGCCGGCAACATGACCCATCGCCTGGCGGCGTTTGCCGAGCAGGTAACCCTACTGGAATTCAACGAGCTGGACGTGGTGCCGATGACCGCTCCGGCCGCCGAGCTGCCGCAGTTGGCACAGGTCTATGAAGCCCTGGTGCTGGCGGTGCGCGATTACGTGACCAAAAACGGCTTCAAGGGTGCCGTGCTGGGGCTTTCCGGCGGTATCGATTCGGCGTTGACGCTGGCGATTGCCGTCGATGCGCTGGGCAAAGACAAGGTGCAGGCGCTGATGATGCCGTTCCGTTATACCGCGGACATCAGCATTGCCGACGCCAGGGAAGAAGCAGAAATCCTGGGCATTGAATTCGATATCGTCTCGATTGAACCGATGTTCGACGCCTTTATGGGCCAGCTGACGCCAATGTTCGCTGGGACCGAGCGTGATACCACGGAAGAGAACCTGCAGGCGCGCTGTCGCGGCGTGGTGTTGATGGCGCTCTCCAACAAGCGTCGCAGCATCGTGTTGACCACCGGCAACAAAAGCGAGATGGCCGTAGGTTACGCCACGCTGTATGGTGATATGGCCGGTGGCTTCGACGTGTTGAAGGACGTGCCTAAAACGCTGGTGTTCAAGCTGTCCGAATACCGCAATACCGTCTCTTACGTGATCCCGCAGCGCGTTATCGATCGTCCACCGTCCGCCGAGCTGGCGCCGGATCAGCTCGATCAGGACAGCCTGCCGCCGTACGACATTCTGGATGCGATTCTGGAAGGTTACGTCGAGCGCGATAAATCGGTTGCCGATCTGGTGGCCGAAGGCTTCGACGAGGCGATCGTTCGCAAGGTGATACGCCTGGTGGATATTAACGAATACAAGCGGCGTCAGGCCGCCGTCGGGCCGCGCATCACCGCCCGCAATTTCGGCAAAGACCGCCGCTACCCAATCACATCCGGCTTTGGCCGCAAAAATTGGTAAAGGAAAGAAGATGAAAAAGATCGACGCTATTATCAAGCCGTTCAAACTGGATGATGTCCGTGAAGCGCTGGCTGAAGTTGGCATTACCGGGATGACCGTGACCGAAGTGAAAGGCTTCGGCCGTCAGAAAGGGCACACTGAGCTGTACCGTGGCGCTGAGTACATGGTCGATTTTCTGCCGAAGGTGAAAATTGAGATCGTCGTGGCCGACGATATCGTCGATACCTGCGTGGAAACCATCATGCAGACCGCGCAGACCGGTAAAATCGGCGACGGTAAAATCTTTGTCTTCGACGTGGCGCGGGTGGTGCGTATCAGGACCGGCGAACAAGACGAAGAAGCTATTTAATGTGATCGTCTACCGAGCACCGCCAGCTTGAGCTTGGGCTGTGCTCGGCCTCCTCGTGTACTGCGTGTACACTCCGGGGCACTGCGCGCAGGCCGCACCCAATCTGGCTGGTGCTCGCTACGCCCTTGATTCCCGAGTCTGTGATCCTCTACCGAGCACCGCCAGCTTGAGCTTGGGCTGTGCTCGGCCTCCTCGTGTACTGCGTGTACACTCCGGGGCACTGCGCGCAGGCCGCACCCAATCTGGCTGGCGCTCGCTACGCCCTTGATTCCCGAGTCTGTGATCCTCTACCGAGCACCGCCAGCTTGAGCACCCAATCTGGCTGGTGCTCGCTACGCCCTTGATTCCCGAGTCTGTGATCCTCTACCGAGCACCGCCAGCTTGAGCTTGGGCTGTGCTCGGCCTCCTCGTGTACTGCGTGTACACTCCGGGGCACTGCGCGCAGGCCGCACCCAATCTGGCTGGCGCTCGCTACGCCCTTGATTCCCGAGTCTGTGATCCTCTACCGAGCACCGCCAGCTTGAGTTTGGGCTGTGCTCGGCCTCCTCGTGTACTGCGTGTACACTCCGGGGCACTGCGCGCAGGCCGCACCCAATCTGGCTGGCGCTCGCTACGCCCCAAATCTCCGTCAACCTCTCCGCTGTTCTGATTGTTTTCATCATTAGCATTCTAAAAAAGCGAAGGCTATCGCGTTTTTGATACTTTTCTCGATCGCTTTACGCGCGGCGTCTACACTCAACTCAACTATTTTGATTAAGGCGATCCCCAATGAATTTCAGGTTGCGGCTAGGCGGCAAGGGCGTGCATCCCCAGGAGCTTACTCAAGTAAGTGACTGGGGTAAGCGCACGCAGACAACAACGCAGCGGCTTGAAAGGCGATGGGGATGATGACGCTGCGCCAAATCCGCCATTTTATCGCGGTGGCCGAAACCGGCTCGATCTCTGCCGCCGCCCAGGCGGTGTTTGTTTCCCAGTCTTCGCTGACGCTGGCTATTCAGCAGTTGGAAACCGACATCGGTGTACGTCTGTTTGAGCGTCACGCCAAGGGCATGAACCTGACGCATCAAGGTCACCAGTTTCTGCGCCAGTCATATCTGATCCTTGCCACGGTGGACAACGCCAAGCGCAGTTTGCAACTGGGAACCGAAAGCCTGACCGGCAAGCTGACCATCGGCGTGACCAGCCTGGTAGCGGGCTACTTTTTGGTCGAGCTGCTTAAGCGCTTTAAATCGGCATACCCCAACGTCACCATTCAGGTGATTGAAGACGAGCGGCCCTATATTGAGCATCTGCTGGTCAGTGGGGAAATCGATATCGGCGTGCTGATCTTGTCGAACATCGAAGACCGCGATGCGCTGCAAAGCGAAGTCCTGATGCATTCACCTTATCGCCTGTGGTTACCGCCGCTGCATCCACTGCTGGATCATGAAAGCATCAGCCTGGCGGATGTGGCGAAGCTGCCGCTGATCCAGCTTAATGCCGACGAAATGGACGTGCATGCGCGGCGTATCTGGGCGCGCGCAGGCTTAAAACCGGAAATAGCCATGAAAACCGCTTCAACCGAGGCAGTACGCAGCCTGGTGGCGGCGGGAATGGGCGTTTCTATCTTGCCGGACATGGCCTACCGTGCCTGGTCTCTGGAAGGCAATATGATCGAGGCGCGCAAGCTGGCGGATCTGCTGGAACCGTTGGATATCGGTTTGGCATGGCGGCGCGGCAGTGCGCGGCCGGAGCTGGTGACGCCGTTCCTCACTATTGCGCGTGAAAACGGCAATATGCACGCGGCTGGGCTGAAGCATTCGATTTAATCGAACGCGTCGTTCAGTATTTAGAATTTGTTGGCTGCCTGATGCTCGCTTAGTCTGATTAAAACTAACTTATTTCACATTTAGTTAACGTTTTTGTCACTCAGAGGCGATACGCAATGGCAGATGTGCACCTCCTTTCAGGTTTATCCTGTCAGCAATTTATTAACGGTCAATCGGTCGAAGGCGAAGGCCAGCAAGAGTGCATCGTTAATCCGGCGAATGGCGAGACGCTGGTCTCGATCACCGAAGCCTCATCTGTCCAGGTCGGCAACGCAGTGAAAGCGGCGCAACAGGCGTTCGCTTCCTGGTCGCGGACTACCCCCGCCTACCGCGCGGCTATTCTGTTGCGTATTGCCGATGCCATCGAGCGTCAGGCCGAGCGTCTGGCCGGTCTGGAGGCGCTCAACTGCGGCAAACCGCTGCATCAGGCGCTTAATGACGACCTGCCGGCGGCCATCGACGTCTTTCGCTTCTTTGCCGGCGCGGTGCGCACCCAGCAGGGGCAGTTGGCCGGGGAATATATCGAAGGGCACACTTCAATGATCCGCCGTGACCCGATCGGCGTGGTGGCCTCTATTGCGCCCTGGAATTACCCGTTGATGATGGCGGCGTGGAAAATTGCGCCAGCGCTGGCCGCGGGCAACACCGTGGTATTCAAACCTTCCGAACACACCCCTCTGACCATTTTGGCGCTGGTGCCCGCGTTACAGGAGATCCTGCCGCCGGGGGTGCTGAATATCGTCTACGGCGGCGGGGAAGGGGTCGGCAGCCATTTGGTCGGTCACCCGCAGGTGCGGTTGGTGTCGGTCACCGGCGATATCGTTACCGGGCAGAAAATTCTGCAGGCGGCGGCGAAAAGCGTCAAACGCACGCACCTGGAGTTGGGGGGCAAGGCACCGGTGATTGTCTGCGATGACGCCGATTTGGACGAGGTGGTCAACAGCATTCGCACCTATGGCTACTACAACGCCGGGCAAGACTGCACCGCGGCTTGCCGTATCTACGCGCAGGCGGGGATCTATCCAAAGCTGGTGGATGCGTTGGGCGAGGCGGTTGCCAGCCTGCGTTTTGCCCGTAAACGCGATGAGGATAACGAAATCGGTCCGCTGATCAGCAGTCGTCAGCGCGATCGCGTCGCCAGCTTTGTCGAACGTGCGCTCAGCCAGCCACACATTGAATTGATCACCGGCGCCGCCGCGCATTCCGGTCCGGGTTTCTATTACCAGCCCACGCTGCTTGCCGGCTGTCTGCAAAACGATGAAATCGTCCAGCGGGAGGTGTTTGGCCCGGTGGTGAGCATCACCCGCTTTGAACATCTGGAGCAGGCGGTCAACTGGGCAAACGATTCCGAATACGGCCTGGCCTCATCGGTCTGGACGCAGAATATCGATCGGGCGCTGCATATCGCCGCTCATCTGCAATACGGCAGTACCTGGATCAACACCCATTTCACCCTGGCGAGTGAAATGCCGCACGGGGGCCTGAAACGCTCCGGCTACGGCAAGGATCTTTCCAGCGATTCACTGCAGGACTACAGCGTTGTCAGGCATGTGATGGCGAAATTTAAAGCCAGCTTCTAAAGGCAGCATACCCGTCGCTTTTCAAGCTGCAGCGATGTTACCTGCACTCATCCCAGTAGCTTACTCAAGTAAGCGCCTGGGGATGAGTGAGCTGGTCGCCTGGCTGTGCTGTACAGGGATGTACAAATGCCGCGAGCGCATGGACGCGCTAGAGCGGCCAACTTGAAATTCATAGGGTAAATAAAATGAGACTAGGGCGGCAGCCGTTCCCTGCCGCACACAGATAGGCCACACAGGGGTAATTACGATGGGAAAAACTACCGCAGTCACCACCACAGTTTCCGCACTTTGTTTCACCGTACTTTGCGGTTTGGCCCAGGCGGCCGATCTGCCGCAGGTGCTCGGCAAGGGCGAAGGGCGACTGGATATCATTGCCTGGCCCGGTTACATCGAACGCGGTCAGTCCGATAAAAACTACGACTGGGTCAGCCAGTTTGAGAAGCAAACCAGCTGCGCGGTGAATGTGAAAACCGCCGCCACTTCCGACGAAATGGTCAGCCTGATGGCAAAAGGAGGCTACGACCTGGTCACCGCTTCCGGCGACGCTTCGCTGCGGCTGATTTTCGGCAAGCGGGTGCAGCCGATCAATACCGCGTTGATCCCTAACTGGAAAAACATCGACCCGCGCCTGTTAAACGGTGCCTGGTACACCCTGGACGGCAAAACTTACGGCACGCCCTATCAGTGGGGCCCGAACCTGCTGATGTATAACACCAAAACCTTCCCGACACCGCCGGACAGTTGGGCAGTAGTGTTCCAGCAGCAGAACCTGCCGGATGGCAAAACCAACCAGGGCCGGGTTCAGGCCTACGATGGGCCAATCTATATCGCCGATGCGGCGTTGTTCCTGAAGGCCACGCAACCGCAGCTTGGCATCAGCGATCCGTATCAGCTTAACGAAGAGCAGTATCAGGCGGCGTTGAAGCTGTTGCGTACCCAGCATGCACTGATCCACCGCTACTGGCATGACACCTCGGTACAAATGAGCGATTTCAAAAACGAAGGCGTGGTCGCCTCCAGCGCCTGGCCGTATCAGGCCAATGCCCTGAAAGGGGAAGGCCAGCCGATCGGTACGGTATTCCCGAAAGAGGGGGTGACCGGTTGGGCCGACACTACCATGCTGCACGCCGATGCCAAACACCCGAACTGCGCCTATCTGTGGATGAACTGGTCGCTGGAACCGAAAGTGCAGGGCGACGTTGCCGCCTGGTTCGGTTCTGTCCCGGCGTCACCGGCGGGTTGCAAGGCCAGCACGCTGTTGGGTGATAAAGGTTGCGAGACCAACGGTTTCAACCAGTTCGACAAGATTGCCTTCTGGAAAACGCCACAGGCGCAGGGCGGAAAATTCGTGCCCTACAGCCGCTGGACTCAGGATTACATTGCCATCATGGGCGGTCGCTAATATCCCCTTCATACTTCAAGCTGCCTCTTCGTTGGCTGCCCGCACTTACCCCGGTCACGTACCCTTTGTACGCTCCCGGGGAGGCGCTTGGTTGCCGCCTTGATGCAACTCGAATTATTTTGCGGATAGGTTTGGCCAGGTTACGGGGTGTTGCCAAACCCGCCGAAATCATTTGATTTTTTGGAGCGCAGATCATGACCATTGCCGTGCAATTTATCGATGTTTCGCGAAGCTTCGGCGAGGTTCGCGCCGTGGACCGGGTTTCAATCGAGATACAAGACGGGGAATTCTTCTCCATGCTCGGGCCTTCCGGCTCGGGGAAAACCACCTGCCTGCGGTTGATCGCCGGTTTCGAACAGCTTACTGCCGGCTCGATTCGTATTCACGGGCAGGAGGCCGCCAATTTGCCGCCGTATCAGCGCGACGTGAATACCGTCTTCCAGGATTACGCGCTGTTCCCACATATGTCGGTGCTGGAAAACGTCGCTTACGGGCTGATGGTTAAAGGCGTCGCCAAGCGTGAACGCCTGGCCCGTGCGCAGGAAGCGCTGGACAGTGTGGCGTTGGGGTTTGTAGCCGAGCGCAAACCGGCGCACCTTTCCGGCGGCCAGCGGCAGCGTGTCGCACTGGCTCGCGCACTGGTCAATCGGCCGCGGGTGCTGCTGTTGGATGAACCGCTCGGCGCGCTGGATCTCAAGCTGCGCGAGCAGATGCAGGGGGAGTTGAAAAAGCTGCAGCGCCAGCTCGGCATCACCTTTATTTTCGTCACCCACGATCAGAGCGAAGCATTGTCGATGTCCGACCGGGTGGCGGTGTTCAACAATGGCCGTATTGAACAGGTGGACGCGCCGCGCGAACTCTACATGCGACCGAAGACGCCGTTTGTCGCCGAGTTTGTCGGCACCTCTAACGTGGTGCGCAGCGATTTGGCGCAGCGGTTGTTGGGCCAGGCCGCCACCTTCTCGATCCGTCCCGAGCATATTCGGCTCGCGGATCAGGCCGGCGCAGCGCAGGGGGAAATTCAGGTGCAGGGTACGCTGCAGGAGATCCATTACCAGGGGGCGGCGACGCGCTACGAAATTGCGTTGAACAGCGGTGAGAAACTGCTGGTCAGCCAGGCGAATCCTCAGTGGCACGCCGACGGGCAGCCACATCTGATCGGCCAACCGGTCACCGCCTGCTGGTCGCGTGAGGCGATGGTGCCATTGCTGGAGGCGAGGTGAAATGGAGATGAGCATCGATTATCCCGCGCCGCGCCGCGGTACCTTGCGCACCCTGTCGACCTACCTCTATCGCCGGCCGACGCTGTACCTGCTGCTGTTACTGGTGCCGCCGCTGCTGTGGTTTGGCGCGGTCTACCTCGGCTCATTGCTGACGCTGCTGTGGCAGGGTTTTTACACCTTCGACGACTTCACCATGACGGTGACGCCGGATCTGACCTTCGATAACCTGCGGGCGCTGTTCAATCCGGCCAATTACGACATCATTCTGCGCACGCTGACGATGGCGATACTGGTGTCCCTGGCCAGCGCGGTGCTGGCGTTTCCCATTGCCTATTACATGGCACGCTACACCAGCGGCCGCACCAAGGCGTTTTTCTACATCGCGGTGATGATGCCGATGTGGGCCAGCTATATCGTCAAGGCCTACGCCTGGACGCTGCTGTTGGCGAAGGATGGCGTAGCGCAATGGTTCCTGCAGCATCTCGGGCTGGAGCCGTTGCTGGCGGCGATCCTGACCGTACCGGGTGTCGGCGGTAACACGCTATCCACCTCCGGGTTAGGCCGTTTTCTGGTGTTTGTTTATATCTGGCTGCCGTTCATGATCCTGCCGATCCAGGCGGCACTGGAACGCCTGCCCCCTTCGCTGCTGCATGCTTCGGCGGATCTGGGCGCACGCCCTGCGCAGACCTTTCGCTACGTGATCCTGCCTTTGGCGGTGCCGGGGATCGCCGCCGGATCAATCTTCACCTTCTCGCTGACGCTGGGGGACTTTATCGTGCCGCAGCTGGTGGGGCCGCCGGGCTACTTTATCGGCAGCATGGTGTACGCCCAGCAAGGGGCGATCGGCAATATGCCGATGGCTGCGGCCTTTACTCTGGTGCCGATCGTGCTGATCGCGATTTATCTTTCCATTGTGAAACGTCTGGGGGCTTTCGATGCACTCTGAACGCGCGCCGTTAGGGCTAAAACTGGCCGCCTGGGGCGGACTGATTTTCCTGCATTTCCCGTTGGCGATTATCGCCATCTACGCCTTCAACACCGAGGATGCGGCTTTCAGCTTCCCGCCGCAGGGGTTTACGCTGCATTGGTTCAGCGTTGCCGCCGGGCGCCAGGACATTATCGATGCGATGCTGCTGTCCGCACAGATTGCCGCGCTGGCCACCGTCGTGGCGCTGGTGCTGGGCACGCTGGCGGCAGCGGCTCTCTACCGGCGTGACTTCTTCGGCAAAGACAGCATTTCGTTGCTGCTGCTGTTGCCGATCGCGCTGCCGGGCATTGTCACCGGTCTGGCACTGCTGGCGGCGTTTAAGGCGCTGAATATCGAACCTGGGGTGCTGACCATCGTTATTGGCCATGCCACCTTCTGCGTGGTGATCGTGTTCAACAACGTGATTGCCCGTTTCCGCCGAACCTCCTACAGCCTGATCGAGGCCTCTATGGATCTCGGTGCCGACGGCTGGCAAACCTTCCGCTACGTGATATTGCCCAACCTAGGTTCGGCGCTGCTGGCCGGGGGCATGCTGGCGTTCGCGTTGTCGTTTGATGAAATCATTGTCACCACCTTCACCGCCGGCCATGAGCGCACGCTACCGCTGTGGTTGCTGAACCAGCTCGGTCGCCCACGTGACGTGCCGATCACCAACGTGGTGGCGCTGTCGGTGATGTTGCTGACCATGATCCCGATTTTGGGGGCCTATTACCTGACCAAGGGTGGCGAAAGCGTCGCCGGCAGCGGCAAATAGCTTTCCCCTTCGTCTTTCAAGCTGCAGCGTTGTTGGCTGCGAGCGTAAACCCCAGTCACTTATTTTGTATAAGCTCCGGGGGATTTACGCTCTTGCCGCCTAGCTGCAACTTGAAATCCATTGGGGAAAGGGATCATGTCGCTAAAAATAAATAACTGAGGGGTTCGTCTATATGCAAAGCCAATTGTTGATTAACGGCCAACTGGTTGCCGGCCAGGGGGCGTTGTTGCCGGTGTATAACCCGGCGACCGGAGAGGTGGTGGTGCAAGTGGCTGAAGCCAGTGCGGAGCAGGTCGATCAGGCGGTGTTGGCAGCCGACGCCGCGTTTGGCGAATGGGGCCAGACCACACCGAAAGAGCGTGCCGAGCACCTGCTGAAGCTGGCGGACCTGATCGACCACCATGCGGAAACCTTTGCCCGTCTGGAGTCGCTTAACTGTGGCAAACCTTACCACTGCGTATTGAACGATGAACTGCCGGCGGTGGCGGATGTCTTCCGCTTCTTCGCCGGTGCCAGCCGTTGCCTGAGTGGGCTGGCGGCCGGTGAATACCTTGCTGGGCACACGTCAATGATCCGCCGCGATGCGTTGGGGGTGGTTGCTTCAATCGCTCCCTGGAACTACCCGCTGATGATGGCGGCGTGGAAGCTGGCTCCGGCATTGGCGGCAGGTAACTGCGTGGTGCTTAAGCCTTCGGAACAAACCCCGCTGACCACCTTCAAGCTGGCGGAGCTGGCCGCCGATGTGTTCCCTGCGGGCGTATTCAACGTGCTGTTTGGCCGCGGCGCCAGCGTCGGTGACCGACTGACCGGCCATGACAAGGTGCGCATGGTGTCGCTGACCGGCTCAATCGCTACCGGCGAACATATCATTGCACATACCGCGCCCGGCATTAAACGTACCCATATGGAACTGGGCGGCAAGGCGCCGGTACTGGTGTTCGACGACGCCGATCTGCAACAGGTGGTGGACGGCATTCGCAGCTTTGGTTTCTACAACGCTGGCCAGGATTGCACCGCCGCCTGCCGGATTTACGCCCAGAAAGGCATTTACCCGCAGTTGGTAAAGGCCTTGGGTGAGGCTATTGGCAGCCTGAAGATAGGCCCGCCGGAAGATCCAGACAGCGAGCTGGGCCCGTTGATCACCGCTCAGCATCTGGAGCGGGTGGTGGGTTTTGTGGAGCGAGCCAAGGCGCTGCCGCACGTGCAGGTGGTGACCGGCGGTAAGCGCGTTAACGGCCCCGGCTACTATTTCCAGCCAACGCTGCTGGCCGGTGCGCGTCAGGAAGATGAGATTGTGCAGCGTGAAGTGTTCGGGCCGGTGGTAACCGTCACGGAGTTCGAAGATGAGGCGCAGGTATTGGCCTGGGCCAACGAGTCACAGTATGGCCTGGCGTCGTCGTTGTGGACCCGGGATGTTGGTCGGGCACACCGTCTAAGCGCTCGCCTGCAGTATGGCTGCACCTGGGTGAATACCCATTTCATGCTGGTGAGCGAGATGCCGCACGGTGGCCAGAAGCTGTCCGGCTACGGCAAGGATATGTCGATGTATGGCCTGGAAGACTACACTGCGATACGCCATGTGATGTTCAAACATTGATTTTACAGTATTTATCCGCAAAATAACGCGGCCTTCAGACCGGCCCCGCCGGTCTGATGATAATAAAAACTGAAAGGAAGCCAATTATGGGTATCACCAGACGCGATTTTCTTAATGGGGTGGCGATCACCATCGCTGCCGGGCTGACGCCGATGCAGATCCTGCGGGCATCGCCGCAAACCGCCAATCAAACCCTCTACTATCCGCCGACGCTGACCGGACTGCGGGGCAACCACCCCGGTTCCTTTGAACATGCGCACCAATTGGGGCGTGACGGCCGAGCCTTCGATTTTGCCGCCGTACCGGCGACGGAAGAGTTTGATCTGGTGGTGGTCGGTGCCGGGATCAGCGGGCTGGCCGCGGCCTGTTTCTGGCAGCAAATGAAGGGGACGCAGCAGCGTATTTTGCTGATCGACAACCATGATGATTTTGGGGGCCATGCCAAACGCAATGAATTCAGCAGTGAGAACGGGACCATCCTCGGCTATGGCGGCAGCGAGTCGCTGCAGTCGCCGCGTTCCAACTTTAGCCCGGTAGCGATGGGGCTGCTGAAAAAACTGGGTGTCAGCATCGACAACCTGGAAAAGGCTTTCGACACCACTTTTTACCCCAATCTGAACCTGAGCCGCGGTGTCTACTTCGACCGTAAGAACTTTGGCGTCGACAAAGTGGTGAGCGGCGATCCCGGGCGTATGGTGGCGGACGATATTCCGCATGACCGACTCAACGGCCGTTCCTATGAAGCTTTTATCGGCGATTTCCCGCTGCCGGAAAGCGACCGTCAGGCGCTGATTGCACTGCATACGGTGGACAAGGACTACCTGCCGGAAATGAGCCAGGAGCAGAAAAGCGAATGGCTCGACAAGCACAGCTATACCGAATTCCTGCGTGAAAAGGTGGGGCTGAGCGAAATGGCTATCCGCTATTTCCAGCAAACTACCAGTGACTTCCAGGCGGTGGGCATTGACGCGACTTCATGCAGCGACGCCCGTATTTGTGACCTGCCGGGCCTGAACGGCATGAACCTGCCGCCGCTGGACGAAGAGTCGCAGGCGGATCTCGACGATCCTTACGTGTTCCACTTCCCGGACGGCAACGCTACCCTGACGCGTCTGATGGTACGCCATCTGATCCCGGCGGTTTCACCGGGCGGCAAAGACATGAATGACATCGTTCTCGCCAGGTTCGATTACAGCCAGCTAGACCGGGCCGATTCGCCGGTAAAACTGCGATTGAACAGCACCGGATTGCACGCGGCTAACGTCGGTGACAAGGTCGAAGTGACCTATATGACCGGTGAGAAAATGACCAAGGTGCGCGCCGGGCAGGTGGTGATGGCCGGGTACAACATGATGATCCCGTACCTGGTACCGGAAATGTCGGCCGAACAGCAAGAGGCGCTGAAGCAGAACGTGAAGTCACCGCTGGTGTACAGCAAAGTGGTGATCCGCAACTGGCAGCCGTTTATCAAACTGGGCGTACATGAAGTTTACTCCCCAACCGCCCCTTATTGCCGCGTGAAGCTGGATTATCCAGTGAGTATGGGCGGCTATCAGCACCCGCGCGATCCCAACCAGCCCATTGGCCTGCATATGGTATACGTGCCGACGTTGGCGGGCAGCGGACTCAGCCCGCGCGAACAGTCACGTAAAGGCCGTGCCCTGCTGTTGGGCACGCCATTTGAAGTGCATGAGCAGATGATCCGCGAACAATTGCAGGGCATGCTGGGGTCGGCCGGATTCGATCACCAGCGTGATATTGAAGCCATTACCGTCAACCGCTGGTCGCACGGTTACTCCTATTTCCTCAACGGCTTGTTTGACGACGAGGATGAAGCGAAGAAAATCATTGAGACGGCGCGCCAGCCGATCGGCAAAATCGTGATTGCCAACTCGGATTCAGACTGGAGCCCGTACGCCAACTCGGCGATCGACCAGGCATGGCGTGCGGTCAATGAGCTGGCCTATGGCAAGGTTGCCGCGAAGGAGGGAGCATGAGAATGCGTTCACTGTATTTGCTGACCTTACTGGTGGCGGGCGGTTCGGCCCAGGCGATGTCGGCCGGGGAATACGTGGCCAAGGCCGGTGACTGTACCGCCTGCCATACCTCGCCAGGCGGCGCATTGTTTGCCGGCGGTATGAAGTTCCCGACGCCGCTGGGCAATATCTACGCCACCAATATCACGCCGGACAAACAGCAGGGCATCGGCGCTTATTCTTTTGATGAGTTTGACCGCGCCATGCGTCAGGGGATCGCTAAAGACGGCCACCGGCTTTATCCGGCGATGCCGTATACCTCCTACGCCAAAATGAATGCGGAAGATATGCGCGCGCTGTATGACTACCTGATGAACGAAGTGCCGGCGCAGAATACCGCCAACCGCGCCAGTGACATCAGTTGGCCGTTGTCGATGCGCTGGCCGCTGGCGGTATGGAATCAGCTGTTCCATGACGATACGCCTTACCAGCCGGACCACAACCAGAGCGCAGAGTGGAATCGCGGCGCCTATTTGGTCCAGGGGGCGGGGCACTGCGGCAGTTGCCATACGCCGCGTGGCTGGGCGATGCAGGAAAAAGGTCTGGACAGCAAAGAGCCAGCCTTCCTGAGCGGCGCCGAGCTGGACGGTTGGTACGCTTCCGGGTTACGCGGAATGAAGCAGGACGAAGTGGTTGCCCTGTTGAAAACCGGGCGCAGCCAACATGCCGCGGTTTCCGGGCCGATGAGCGAAGTGGTGAGCCACAGTACGCAGTATCTTACCGACGGCGATTTGAACGCTATTGCCACCTATTTGCACAGCCTGGCGGCGGAACAACCCGCGGCGCAGAAAGTGACGCCGCTGGCCGCCGACCATCAGCAGGCGGGGCAGCGCAGCTATGCGATGTACTGTTCAACCTGTCATGGCAATAAGGGCGAGGGCAGCGACAACACCATTCCTGCGCTGGCGGGCAACACGACGGTGACGGCGGAAAATCCGATCACTGCGCTACGCGTGGTGCTGGAAGGTGCACACACGCCAATCACCCAGCACGCCACCGCGATCGCCATGCCGGGCTACGCCTGGACGTTGAACGACCAGCAGGCAGCCGATCTGATGAGCTATCTAAGAGGCAGTTGGGGGAATCAGGCGGCACCGGTGACGGCGCAGCAGGTGCAGGAGACACGCAAGCTGGCGGAGAAATAATCATACCCGTCATACTTGAAGCTGCCTCTTTGTTGGCTGCCTGCGCTTACCCCAGTCACGTACTTATTGTACATTTCTGGGGATGCGCTTAGTTGCCGCCGCGATGCAACGCCAATTATTTAGCGTATAGGGCGCGGTTGTGGATGAACTGCGCCCTTTTCAATTACATCACTTTATGTGGGCCGAAGCATTCGTAGTGGATACGATCGGCGCTGACGCCCATCTCCAGCAACTGTTTGCCCACGTGTTGCATAAACGGCACCGGTCCGCAGAAGTAGTAATGCATCTGCGGGGTGCTGAGCGTTTCGCGCAGGGCGCTGAGATCCATCAGGCCACGGCTCTGATAGTCTCGGCCTTCCACATCATTAGCATTCGGTTGGTTGTACCACACGTGGCGGCTCAGGTTTGGCATGCGCCCGGCGATGTCCGCCACTTCATCGGCAAAGGCGTGAACGCTGCCATTTTCCGCCGCGTGCAGCCAGTGCACGTCCGCCTGATGCTGGTTATCGTGCAGGGTATTGAGCATGCCGAGCATAGGCGTTTGGCCAACGCCGGCGGAGATCAACGCCACCGGAGTATCCGGCTTGGCTTCGAGGAAGAAATCCCCGTGCGGCGGAGCAAGGTAAATTACGTCGCCTTCTTTGGCCTGCTGATGCAGGAAATTCGAAACCTTACCCTGATCTTCACGCTTCACCGCAATGCGATAGTATTCGCCGTTCGGTGAGGTGGTCAGCGAGTATTGGCGAATCTCCTGATTCTCCATGCTGTCGTGCTTGATATAGACCGCCAGGTATTGCCCCGGTTTGAAGTCGATCACCCGGCCACCGTCAACCGGCGCCAGCACGAAGCTGCAAATCACCTCGCTCTGCGGCTGTTTTTTGACGATGCGGAAAGCGCGCAGATCGCGCCAGCCACCGTCGTCGCTTTCGCTGGCCTGATAAATCTGGCCTTCACGCTGGATAAATACGTCCGCCAGTACGCCATAGGCTTTGCCCCAGGCGTCCAGCACTTCCTGACCCGGGCTGAACATTTCGTCCAGGGTCGCCAGTAAATGGCCACCGACAATCTGATATTGATCCGGCTGAATATTCAGGCTGGTGTGCTTCTGGGCAATACGTTCTACCGCCGGCAGCAGCGCCGCCAGATTTTCGATATTCGCGGCATAGGCGCAGATCGCATCGAACAGCGCCTGACGCTGATCGCCATTGCGCTGATTGTTCATATTGAACACGTCTTTGAGCTCGGGATTGTGCTCGAACATACGATCGTAGAAATGTGCGGTCAGCTTCGGCCCGGTAGCGGCCAGCAGGGGAATAGTAGATTTTACGGTGGCGATGGTTTGGCTATCCAGCATGGCAGCGCTCCTTGGTCGATCATTATTGGAATAATGTAATGATGCATTTTAAATGCATCTTTAAGTTTAAGCGCATCCTAACGGTTTCTGTGGTGGCTGTAAATACCCCTGTTTTTGTTGCGGGGTCGGCGAGCGGCGATCCCGCTCACAGAACATGAAAAAACCGCATTCCCAGCATGAGTAAAAGTCCGTTGCCGAATGGGGAGATTTATCGGATCAAAGCCTTGCCGCGCCTAATGCCAATCGTTTGCGTAAAAACCTCTGTCAAGGCCTATCCTCGGTGGGGGGAAACAGTTTACACTGTGCCCCAGAACCCAAACGGGTAGTTATTTGGTGATTTTTTAGTTAGCCGATTTAAGTCAGGAGAAGCCGGATGTTAAAGCGTGAAATGAACATTGCTGATTACGATGCCGAACTGTGGCGTGCAATGGAGCAAGAAGTGGTGCGTCAGGAAGAGCACATTGAGCTGATTGCGTCTGAGAACTACACCAGCCCGCGCGTAATGCAGGCTCAGGGTTCCCAGCTGACCAACAAATACGCTGAAGGTTATCCGGGCAAGCGTTATTACGGCGGCTGCGAATACGTGGATATCGTTGAGCAACTGGCTATCGACCGTGCCAAAGAGCTGTTCGGTGCCGATTACGCCAACGTACAGCCGCACTCCGGCTCCCAGGCTAACTTTGCCGTTTACACCGCGCTGCTGCAGCCGGGCGACACCATTTTGGGGATGAATCTGGCGCACGGTGGCCACCTGACCCACGGTTCTCCGGTTAACCTGTCCGGCAAACTGTATAACGTGGTGCCTTACGGTATCGACGATAAAGGTCAAATCGATTACGAAGATCTGGCCAAGCAGGCGCAAACTCACAAGCCAAAAATGATCATCGGCGGCTTCTCTGCCTTCTCCGGTATCGTTGACTGGGCAAAAATGCGTGAAATCGCCGACAGCATCGGCGCTTACCTGTTCGTTGATATGGCGCACGTTGCGGGCCTGATCGCCGCCGGCGTTTATCCGAACCCGGTTCCACACGCTCACATCGTGACCACCACCACCCACAAAACCCTGGCGGGTCCGCGCGGCGGCCTGATCCTGGCGAAAGGCGGTGATGAAGATCTGTACAAGAAGCTGAACTCCGCCGTGTTCCCGGGCGGCCAGGGCGGCCCGCTGATGCACGTGATTGCCGGTAAAGCGGTAGCGCTGAAAGAAGCGATGGAGCCTGAGTTCAAGATCTACCAGCAGCAAGTGGCCGATAACGCCAAAGCGATGGTGGAAGTGTTCCTGGAGCGCGGCTACAAAGTGGTTTCCGGTGGCACCCATAACCACCTGTTCCTGTTGGATCTGGTTGACAAGAACCTGACCGGTAAAGAAGCTGACGCCGCCCTGGGCCGCGCCAACATCACCGTGAACAAAAACAGCGTGCCAAACGATCCTAAGAGCCCGTTCGTCACCTCAGGTGTGCGTATCGGTACTCCGGCTGTAACGCGTCGCGGCTTCAAAGAAGCGGAAGTGCGTGAGCTGGCCGGTTGGATCTGCGACGTGTTGGACAACATCAATGATGAGGCCACCATCGAACGCACCAAGAAGAAAGTGTTGGATATCTGCGCCCGCCTGCCGGTTTACGCTTAATTCCGCTTTCTGTTTAAAAACCCGCTTCGGCGGGTTTTTTTATGCCCGTGGCAGGCAAACTGTGAACTGCTTAGCAGTCTATGGCCTCGTACCTGAATGTACATTGCTAGCCAGTGTGAGCTCTGTCAAAGTATTGCCTTCACACCGGAGGGATCATGGTACTGCAATCAACGCGTTGGCTCGCTCTCAGTTATTTCACCTACTTCTTTTCTTACGGCATTTTCTTACCCTTTTGGGGCGTTTGGTTAAAAGGCGAGGGGATACCCCCTGAAACCATCGGTATTCTGCTCGGTGCCGGGTTGGTTGCGCGTTTCCTCGGAAGTTTGCTGATTGCTCCCCGGGTTAAGGATCCCTCTCATTTGGTGACGGCTTTGCGGCTGCTGGCATTGCTGACGCTGGCTTTTGCCATCGGGTTCTGTTTCGGTAACGGCTGGGGCTGGCTGATGCTGGTGATTGCCGGTTTCAACCTGTTCTTTTCGCCGCTGGTGCCGCTGACCGACGCACTGGCTGCGACCTGGCAAAAACAGATCACCATGGATTACGGCCGGGTCAGACTGTGGGGCTCGCTGGCGTTTGTCATCGGTTCGGCGCTGACCGGACAGATGGTTTCCGTCTGGGGGCATAACGCGATCCTTTACAGCCTGATCATCAGTATTTTGGCGATGCTGTTGGGCATGATGCTGAAACCGAGCGTGATGCCACAGGGAGAAGCGCGCAGCCACAGCGAAGCCGACCGTTCATTGTGGGAGATGTTAAAAGAGGGGCCGGTCTGGCGCTTCCTGCTGTGCGTTACCTTGTTGCAGGGCGCACATGCCGGCTATTACAGCTTCGGTTCGATCTATTGGCAGGAAGCGGGGTATTCGGCTTCGACCATTGGCTACCTGTGGTCGTTGGGTGTGGTAGCGGAAGTGATCATTTTCGCTAGCAGTAATTTCCTGTTCCGTCGCTGGAATGCCCGCAATCTGCTGCTGCTTTCCGCCTGCTGTGGCGTACTGCGCTGGGGCCTGATGGCGTCCAGTACCGAACTGGGGTGGTTGCTGGTGATCCAAATTCTGCATTGCGGCACTTTCACCGTTTGCCATCTGGCGGCCATGCGTTTTATCGCCGCGCGCAAGGGCCCGGAAGTGATCCGGTTGCAGGCGGTCTACTCGGCGCTGGCGATGGGCGGCGGCATTGCAATTATGACGGTGATTGCCGGTTTCCTGTTCGAACATCTGCAGGGCGGGGTGTTCTGGGTGATGGCAGCGGTGGCTCTGCCGGCGATGTTTATTCGCCCGCCGGCGGTGGCAGTCAGCGGCAGCCGTTAAGAGGTTTCCAGCAGCGCACGGATGGCTTTGCGCTGCTGGCGTTCCAGCGGTAATTCGGTGTAAATCAGCGGTGGCTCCGACTCGGTGTGTTCTGCGGCATAAGGGGTAATCACCAGCGTGATGCCCTGCGGCGCGCCAGAGCGCAGATAATCGCGTAGCGGCAAATATTTGATGTTCAACGGCAGCAGCGTTAATTCACGGATTTGATACTCCACTTGCTCTTCCAACTGCGGGTTGTCCAGCGTCAGCAACAGCACCTGCTTTTCCTGTAGCGCATTGCCCTGCATCAGCCAGGCGCCAAAACTGATGGCGACCAAGCCCGCCTCCTCACTGGAAAAATGAATATCGTACTCCTGCTCCAGCGGCGCCAGTGCCTCCTGAGCGGTACGCATCAGGCGTGGATACTTACGTTCGACCTCTTCCAGCAGTTGGTTATCGATGCCAATCTCAAAGCGACAGCGCTCCACCGCCGGCGCCAAATGAGCAAATAACTGGCTAATCAAATCCTCTTCACTGCTGAAGGTCATGCCGGAGATCTGTTGGAAGCGATCGACCATGTTTTTTATCGCCGCCATCAGCCGCAGATCTTCCGCTGAGTCGTTGCTGTGGTAACTGTGGTTTTTCAACATGGTGAACGTCAATACCAAAAAGTCACTTTCGTTGGCCACGGGCGGCAGGGTAAAGAGCTGATTTAACGAATGATGCAGCAAAGTGGCCGCCTGGTATTCCGGTTTCTGATGCAGCCAGTCGTGCTGAGCAGGGGTGAAAACAGGGTGTCGTTGGCGCTGGTTTTCCCAGACACAAAAGCGCAGGTAGTGCTGCAGAAACTGACGATCGCGTCGATCAAAACTGCGGTTGAGCAACGCTTCGCATTCGCCGATGCACTGCTCCAACTCTGGCGTCAGCTCTGCACCTCGTCCCAGCGCCTGCTGTAACCATTGGGAAAAGTGACGTTCGACAAACTCCGGGCTACAGCGCAGGGCTCGTCGCAGCCAGTGGATCAGGCAGAGGCGTTGGTTGAGCGCGCTGCCTCTGATCCGGTAGCCTTCGTCGGGATTGCCGTCAATTTCCAGGTGATGGAAACGCTGGATTTCACTGGCAACCTCGGCTATATCTTGCCGGGTGATGAGGGGGGCGACGCCATTAATTTGGCTGATAGTCTCCAGTTGTACTGCGGGCACCGGCGCGTACAGCATCAATAACAGATGGCAGCGTCGCTGTTGACCGGAGAGCTCAGGCACGGGGGAAGTGTCCAGGCTCATATCACCTTCTGGCGGGTAACGATTAAATTATGAATAAGCATAGCAAAAGGCGATGCGCGGCGCGGCGACGGCACCCGGTTTTACTTCGGCTTACAACTTTCGTCACAATTATTGGCTGTAATGGCGACGGTTTAAGGTTGGTTGATGTTACTTTATAACAATAATGAGTATCGTTTGATGATGAAGTTACGATTTATTCTGGCCGGTTTTTTGACGCTTTTCAGCACCGGTGCTGTCGCTCACCCACACAGCTTTATTGATATGAACACCACTTTCGTGGCTAAGGATCAACAGCTGGTTGGCTTGAAAATGGTTTGGGTTATGGATGAAATTACCTCGGCGGATCTGCTGTACGATGCGGAAAACGCCAAAGACGACTCGGAAGTGTGGAAGAAGTTGGCGGCGCAGGTGATGGCCAACGTGCTTGGCCAACACTATTTCACCGACATGTATCGCGACGGCAAACGAGTGAAGTACCTGAACCTGCCGACTGAATATCACCTGTCGCGTCAGGGGCATCAGGCGGTGCTGGAGTTTGTGTTGCCGCTGGCCGAGCCGCAGCCGCTGGCGGGCAAGCCGTTTGAAATCGCCACCTACGATCCCACCTACTTTGTTGATATGACCTATAAAGATAAAACGGCGCTGCATTTGCCGCCGGAAATGGCCGCTCAATGCAAGTTCAAGCTGATGACGCCAAAACCGAACTCCTCCTTGCAGGCTTATGCGTTATCCCTCGATAAGAACGATTCACCCGGTGAAGATATGGAGCTGGGGCAACAGTTTGCGCAGAAGGTCAGCCTGCAATGTCAGTAAATCTCAGCCAGCCCGCCACGCGTAAACGGCACTGGGTCTTCAGCCTGTGGCCGCTGTTGCTGTTTGCGCTGCTGCTGGCACTGGGGGCCCGGTTGGCGTGGCACTATTGGCCGCAGTTGCTGTTGCAAAGCGTGGTGTGGCAAAAAGGTTTGCATCTGCAGATGGCCGGTCTGTTGCAGCAGGTCAAAGCGGCACCGCAGCAAGCCGGATTGGCTTTGATGCTGTTCAGCCTGAGCTATGGGGTGTTGCATGCGCTTGGCCCCGGTCACGGCAAGGTAGTGATTGCCACCTATCTGGCTACCCATCCGGCGCGGCTGAAAAGCAGTCTGAAACTGACTTTTGCCGCCTCGTTGGTGCAGGGGCTGGTGGCTATCGCCCTGGTAACGCTGATGCTGGTGGTGCTGCAACTGTCATCACGGCAGTTGCATCAGAGCAGTTTCTGGTTGGAGAAGGGCAGTTTTGTTCTGGTGATGTTGCTCGGGGTGCTGCTCACTTGGCGTGCGTTGAAGCGTTTGTATCACGCGGTGAAAACCCTGCGTCCGCAACCGGTGTTGCGAATCAACAGCCTGCAACCTCTGCCGGCGGATCACGTTCACAGCGAGCATTGTGGCTGTGGTCACCGCCATTTGCCGAGTGATACAGAGCTGCAGGCCGGCAGCGATTGGCGTACACAGACTGCCATCGTACTGGCGATGGGTATGCGGCCCTGCTCGGGGGCGATTCTGGTATTGCTGTTTTCCAAAGTGATTGGCGTTTTCGCCTGGGGAGTGGTTTCCGCATTGGCGATGGCACTCGGCACTTCACTGACTATCTCGTTGTTGGCCTTGCTGGTGCATTACAGCCGCCGATTGGCGGTGCGACTCAGCCGCTCACGTGCGCCTGCCGCCTGGAGTGCGGTGGCCTGGGGTTCGCTGGCGCTGGCCGGCGGTTTGATTTTGCTGTTTGCCGGGTTGTTGTTATACGCCAGTGCCCAGCCGGAATTCGGCGGCGGCATTCGGCCTTTCTCCCGCTAGCAGGCATAAAAAAAGCGCTGCAGTGGTTGCAGCGCTTCATTATTCAAAACAGGTTCAGGCGTGATGAGCGCAGGCAGTTTGGGTACGGCCAGCGCGGAGAACCCGGAGCGTACACGCAGTACGTGAGGAGTTCGAGCACTGCCCAAGCCTAAAATGGCCAGCGTAATAGCCTGAATTAACGCTTCAGCGCTTCGCTCAGTTCATCACGCATGGTAGAAAGCATGGCTTTCACAACGCGTGGGTTACCGGCTACCACGTTGCCGGAGCTGAAGTGGTTGTGGCCGCCAACGAAGTCGGTCACCAGGCCGCCAGATTCGCGCACCAGCAGTTCACCCGCGGCGAAATCCCATGGCTTCAGGCCAATTTCGAAGAAACCGTCCACGCGACCGGCAGCCACGTAGGCCAGATCCAGTGCGGCAGAACCGGTACGACGGAAGTCGGCACATTGGGTAAACAGCTTGCCAACCACGTTGATGTATGGCGTTGCGTGCTGCTTAACTTTGAACGGGAAGCCGGTTGCCAGGATGGTGCCATCCAGGTCTTTGGCGTTGGTGCCGCGCAGACGGTAACCGTTGAGCTGTGCGCCCTGACCGCGGGTAGCGGTGAACAGTTCGTTACGCATTGGATCGTAAACCACAGCGACTTCGGTACGGCCTTTAATGCGTACAGCGATAGAGACTGAGAAGTGTGGGAAACGTTTGATGAAGTTTGATGTGCCATCCAGTGGATCGATCACCCATTGTACGTCTTTATCTTCGCCGACCAATTCGCCGCGTTCTTCGGTAACAATAGTATGTTGCGGATAGGACTTGCGAATGACTTCGATGATCAGATGCTCTGCATCGCGATCGACGTTAGTGACAAAGTCATTGGTCCCTTTTTGACTCGCTTCTACAGCGTCTGGGGTTTCGTAGTTTTTGGCAATCAGGTTACCGGCCTTGCGCGCAGCGCGCACGGCGATCGTCAGCATCGGATGCATGGGTATCTTCCAACTAGGATGTTAAAGAACAGGAAACGGCGCGAAGTATAGCAGGTGTTCGGTAAAATGCCTACGGCTGTGTTAAGATGCTGTGATTTTCCGCTACGCTCAGAGTTTGTATGCTGCATAACATCCGCATTGTTCTGGTAGAAACCTCTCATACCGGCAACATGGGCTCGACCGCCAGAGCCATGAAAACCATGGGGCTAACCAACCTTTATCTGGTTAACCCGCTGATAAAACCCGATTCTCAGGCGATCGCCCTGGCCGCTGGCGCCAGCGACGTGATCGGCAACGCCACTATTGTTGACACTTTGGACGACGCCATTGCCGGCTGTAGCCTGGTGGTGGGTACCAGCGCGCGTTCACGTACTTTGCCGTGGCCGATGCTGGAACCCCGTGAATGCGGCGTACGCGCGGTGCACGAAGGTGAGCATGCGCCAGTGGCGTTGGTCTTCGGCCGTGAACGTGTCGGCCTGACCAATGACGAACTGCAAAAGTGTCATTATCACGTCGCCATTCCTGCCAACCCGGATTACAGCTCGCTGAACCTGGCGATGGCGGTGCAGATTCTGGCCTATGAAGTGCGCGTGGCTTACCTCGATCGTCAACAGGCGGGCGTGCCGCCGTTGGAAGAAACGCCGTATCCGCTGGTGGATGACCTCGAACGTTTCTATCAGCATCTGGAACAAACGCTGCAAAATAGCGGCTTCATTCGTCCGTCCCATCCGGGGCAGGTGATGAGTCGTTTACGCCGTTTATTCACCCGCGCACGGCCGGAAGCTCAAGAGCTGAATATTCTGCGCGGCATGCTGACGTCGATAGAGAAACAGGACAAACAGCAAGGTCATTAATTTTGGGGCTGCGTAACGGTTAACGGTAATAGCATTAGTTATCCAAGGGTTATAACATGTATTTTATATGCATTTTGCATGGCTAAGTACAAAATGTGCTAATACTTGAGTAAATTACTAGGTTAAATAGTTGACTGATTTACTCGGGAATGTCAGACTTTCGGCCATGTTTGACCAACAGGTAACCACTTAGCTATGAGACTGACATCTAAAGGCCGTTATGCCGTAACCGCTATGCTTGACGTGGCATTGCACTCCCAGGAAGGGCCAGTCCCTCTGGCGGATATTTCTGAGCGCCAAGGTATCTCGCTCTCTTATCTGGAACAATTATTCTCCCGTCTGCGTAAAAATGGCCTGGTTGCCAGCGTACGCGGACCGGGCGGTGGTTATCTGCTGGGCAAAGACGCGGGTGAGATTGCCGTTGGTGCAGTTATCACTGCCGTCGATGAATCGGTAGATGCAACCCGTTGCCAGGGTAAAGAAGGCTGTCAGGGTGGCGATCGCTGCCTGACCCATACCCTGTGGCGCGATCTGAGTGAGCGCATCAGCGGGTTCCTGAACAACATTACGCTGGCTGAACTGGTGAACAACCAGGAAGTGCTGGTGGTGGCGGACCGTCAAAACAACGATACCCGTCGCACGGCCAACGGTCGTCCGCAAGAAACTATCAACGTTAATCTGCGCGCATAAGCAGCTGGCGATACTTTTTTTAGTTTTTGGAAGTGATGTACGGAGCACAAGAGCAATGAAATTACCGATTTATCTGGATTACTCAGCAACGACGCCGGTTGATCCGCGCGTCGCTGAGAAAATGATGCAGTTTTTGACTCTGGACGGGACTTTCGGTAACCCGGCTTCCCGTTCCCACCGTTTCGGGTGGCAGGCGGAAGAAGCGGTAGATATCGCCCGTAACCAAATTGCTGAACTGGTTGGCGCTGACCCGCGCGAAATCGTGTTCACTTCCGGAGCAACCGAATCCGACAACCTGGCGATTAAAGGCGCTGCCAATTTCTATCAAAAGAAAGGCAAGCACATCATCACCAGCAAAACCGAACACAAAGCCGTGCTGGACACCTGTCGTCAGCTCGAGCGTGAAGGCTTTGAAGTGACCTACCTGGCACCGCAAAGCAACGGTATCATCAGCCTGCAAGCCCTCGAAGCCGCGATGCGCGACGACACCATTCTGGTTTCGATCATGCACGTGAACAACGAAATCGGCGTGGTGCAGGATATCGAAGCGATCGGCGAAATGTGCCGCGCACGCGGTATCATCTACCACGTTGATGCGACCCAGAGCGTGGGCAAACTGCCTATCGACCTGAGCAAGCTGAAAGTCGATCTGATGTCCTTCTCCGGCCACAAAATTTATGGCCCGAAAGGTATCGGTGCGCTGTACGTGCGTCGTAAACCGCGTATCCGTATCGAAGCCCAGATCCACGGTGGCGGTCATGAGCGCGGTATGCGTTCAGGTACGTTGCCAGTGCATCAGATCGCCGGTATGGGTGAAGCCTACCGTATCGCCAAAGAAGAAATGCCGACCGAAATGGCGCGTCTGCGTACGCTGCGTGACCGCCTGTGGAACGGCGTGAAAGATATGGAAGAAGTGTATCTGAACGGCGACCTGGAACACGGCGTTCCTAACATTCTGAATGTCAGCTTCAACTATGTTGAAGGTGAATCGCTGATCATGGCGCTGAAAGACCTTGCCGTCTCTTCAGGCTCCGCCTGTACCTCCGCTAGCCTTGAGCCATCTTACGTGCTGCGCGCGTTGGGTATGACCGACGAGTTGGCGCATAGCTCGATCCGTTTCTCCCTGGGGCGTTTCACCACGGAAGAAGAGATCGATTACACCATTCAACTGGTGCGTAAATCCATTGGCCGTCTGCGCGACTTGTCTCCACTGTGGGATATGTTCAAGCAGGGCGTGGATATCAACAGCATCGAATGGGCACATCATTAATTCTCAGGATTCAGGAGCAAGGTCATGGCTTACAGCGAAAAAGTAATCGATCACTATGAAAACCCGCGTAACGTGGGTTCTTTCGACAACGAAGATCCTAGCGTCGGTAGCGGTATGGTTGGCGCACCGGCTTGTGGCGACGTCATGAAGCTGCAGATCAAGGTCAACAATGAAGGCATCATTGAAGACGCGCGTTTTAAAACGTACGGCTGCGGTTCCGCCATCGCTTCCAGCTCGCTGGTGACCGAATGGATGAAAGGCAAATCTCTTGATCAGGCCGAAGCGATTAAAAACACCCAAATCGCCGAAGAACTGGAATTACCGCCGGTAAAAATTCACTGCTCTATCCTGGCGGAAGACGCCATTAAAGCAGCGATTGCCGACTACAAGAGCAAACATAACGCCAAGTAATTCTTGTGTAGGGGCGCCGTATGCCGCGCCCGCATTGATTGGGGCGAATATATTCGCCCCCTACACCGGTTAGCCCCCCAACATCGGTTTTGCTACAGGTTGGGAATATTGAGTATGAGGTTGTGATGTCAATTACCATGAGCGACAGCGCTGCGCAGCGTGTTCAGGCATTTATGAATAACCGCGGCAAGGGTCTTGGCCTGCGTCTGGGGGTGAGAACCTCTGGCTGCTCCGGGATGGCGTACGTGCTGGAATTTGTTGACGAAATGAACGATGACGACATCGTTTTTGAAAACAAAGGCGTTAAGGTGATCATTGACGGCAAGAGCCTGGTCTACCTTGACGGCACCGAGCTTGATTTCGTTAAGGAAGGCCTGAACGAAGGCTTCAAGTTCAACAACCCCAATGTCTCAAGCGAGTGCGGCTGCGGCGAAAGTTTCAACGTCTGACAGTCCGTCAAGCTCCCCCGCCGGCGCGGGGGAACTTCATCCGATAAAGCCCAGAGCACGCTATGGATTACTTTACTTTATTCGGGCTGCCAGTTCGCTATCTCGTGGACGGCAGCCTGCTTGCATCTCGCTATCAGGATCTGCAACGCCAATTCCATCCCGATCGCAATGCTCTCCAGCCGGAACGCGAACGCCTGATGGCGTTGCAACAGGCGGCGACTATCAATGAAGCCTACCAAACGCTAAAGCACCCATTAAAACGCGCAGAGTATATGTTATCTTTGCACGGTTTTGATTTGGGCAACGAGCAGCATACCCTGCGGGATACCGCTTTCCTGATGGAACAGCTGGAATTGCGTGAAGAGCTCGAGGCCATTGAGCGCAAAGCGGAGGCGGAAAGCCTGCTGGCCGACTTTGGCGCGCGGGTGAACGAAACGGTCAAACAGCGCACTGCGCTGATGGTGCAGCAGTTGGATAACCAGCAGTGGCCCGAGGCCGCCGATACCGTGCGTAAGCTACGCTTTTTGGACAAACTCCAGCAACAGGTTGAACAACTCGAAGAAAAACTGCTGGGTTTTGAGTAATTCTTTTCATTTATACCCAAAATAATTGGAGTTGCTTGTAGGCGGCAACTGAGTGAATCCCCAGGAGCTTACTCAAGTAAGAGACTGGGGTGAGTGAAGGCAGCCAACACCCAGGCAGCTTCAAGTATGAAGGATATGGGAAGCTTCAATATGGCCTTATTACAAATTAGTGAGCCCGGCCTCAGCGCCGCGCCGCACCAGCGCCGACTGGCTGCCGGTATTGATTTAGGCACCACCAACTCTCTGGTCGCCACGGTGCGCAGCGGGCAGGCGGAAACGCTGGCCGATGCTCAGGGGCGCGATTTACTGCCCTCGGTGGTGCACTACCAGGCTGACACCTTGCGTGTCGGTTGGGATGCGCGCCAGCAGGCCGCACAGGATCCCGCTAACACCATCAGCTCAATCAAACGCATGATGGGTCGCTCTCTGGCCGACGTACAGCAGCGTTACCCGAACCTGCCGTACCAGTTCCAGGCCAGTGAAAACGGCTTGCCGATGATCCTGACCGCCGCTGGACCGGTTAACCCGGTAGGCGTTTCCGCCGATATCCTCAAAGCGCTTGCCGCGCGTGCGCAAACCGCGCTGGAAGGGGATTTAGACGGCGTGGTGATCACCGTTCCCGCATATTTTGACGATGCACAGCGCCAGGGCACCAAGGACGCTGCGCGTCTGGCCGGGCTGCACGTGCTGCGCCTGCTGAACGAACCTACGGCGGCAGCGATTGCCTATGGCCTGGACTCCGGGCAGGAAGGCATCATCGCGGTTTACGATTTGGGCGGCGGCACCTTTGATATTTCCATTCTGCGGCTGAGCCGCGGCGTGTTCGAAGTGTTGGCCACCGGCGGCGATTCCGCGTTGGGCGGCGACGACTTTGACAACCTGCTGGCCGATTGGCTGCGGGAACAGGCCGGCGTGGCCGACCGTAGCGATCACGGGGTTCAGCGTCAACTGCTGGACGCAGCCATTGCCGCCAAGATAGCTCTGAGCGATGCCGACAGCGTGAGCGTGGACGTTGCCGGTTGGCAGGGCGAAGTGACGCGTGCGCAGTTCGACGCTTTGATCGCCACACTGGTTAAACGCACCCTGATGGCCTGTCGCCGTGCGCTGAAAGACGCCGGCGTCAATGCTGAAGACGTGTTGGAAGTGGTGATGGTTGGCGGTTCCACTCGCGTACCTTTGGTGCGTGAGCAGGTAGGCGCGTTCTTTGGCCGCACGCCGCTGACTTCGATTGATCCCGATAAAGTGGTCGCTATCGGTGCCGCCATTCAGGCCGATATTCTGGTGGGCAACAAGCCGGACAGCGACATGCTGCTGCTGGACGTGATCCCGCTGTCGCTGGGTCTGGAAACCATGGGTGGTCTGGTCGAAAAAGTGATCCCGCGCAACACCACCATTCCGGTGGCGCGTGCCCAGGAATTCACCACTTTCAAAGACGGCCAAAGCGCGATGATGATCCACGTGCTGCAGGGTGAGCGTGAGCTGGTGCAGGATTGCCGCTCGCTGGCGCGTTTCTCGCTGCGTGGCTTACCGCCGCTGCCTGCCGGTGGCGCGCATATTCGCGTCACCTTCCAGGTGGATGCCGACGGCCTGTTGAGCGTTACCGCGATGGAGAAATCCACCGGCGTTGAGGCTTCGATTCAGGTTAAACCTTCGTATGGCCTTTCTGACGCCGAAATCGCCGGTATGATCAAAGACTCGATGGCCAATGCGCAGAGCGATGTTGGCGCACGCAAACTGGCAGAACAGCGGGTAGAGGCGTCTCGGGTGCTGGAAAGTCTGCAGGGCGCACTGGCAAGCGATGCTGCTTTACTGAGCGAGGCCGAAAGTACGGCGATCGCCGCTGCGGTGGACGCTTTGCAACAGGCGACGCAGGGCACCGATCCTGCCGCTATCGAAGCCGCAATAAAAACATTAGATGCACAAACGCAAGACTTTGCCGCGCGCCGCATGGATGCTTCCATTCGCCGTGCGCTGGCTGGCCATTCTGTGGATGAGGTTTAATCATGCCTAAAATTGTTTTCCTGCCCCATCAAGATTTATGCCCGGAGGGGGCGGTACTGGAAGCTGAGCAAGGGGAGTCAATCCTCAACGTTGCACTGCGCAACGGTATCGAAATTGAGCACGCCTGCGAGAAATCCTGCGCCTGCACCACCTGTCACTGCATCGTGCGCGAAGGCTTTGACTCTCTTGAAGAGAGCAGCGAGCTGGAAGACGACATGCTGGACAAGGCCTGGGGTCTGGAGTCGGAAAGCCGCCTGAGCTGCCAGGCGCTGGTGGCCGACGAAGATTTGGTGGTCGAAATGCCGCGTTATACCGTTAACCATGCGCGTGAGCATTAATTGCTAGCCGCGGCGCAGAGCTGGAGATAATAATGGGACTGAAGTGGACCGATAGCCGTGAAATCGGCGAAGCCCTGTACGACCAATACCCGGATACCGATCCGAAAACCGTACGTTTTACCGACATGCATCAGTGGATTTGCGATCTGGAAGATTTTGACGACGATCCACAGGCTTCCAATGAGAAAATACTGGAAGCGATCCTGCTGGTCTGGTTAGATGAAGCGGAGTAAATAGCGTAACGGGCTGCCATAGGCGGCCCGTTTATTTTGTATCCGACACGATTAATAAAAGAATAATCCGGAGTAAGAAGGCTATGACAACTGAATTCATGCAGGTAACGCTGTCGAACCAACCTGCCGACGCTCGCTGGGGCGAAAAAGCGCTGCTGAGCACTGATGATCGAGGAATGACCATTCACCTGACCGGCAACGATAAGCTGGGGGGCATCCAGCGTGCTGCCCGCAAGATTGACGGCCAAGGTGTCAAAAACGTCAAACTGGCCGGCGATGGCTGGGATCTGGAGAACAGCTGGGCGTTCTGGCAAGGTTTCCGCGGGCCAAAAGGCAAGCGCAGCGTCGAATGGGCAGAGCTGCCGGAAGCGGAACGCAAAGAGCTGGAACAGCGTCTGAAGATTGTTGACTGGGTACGCGACACCATCAATATGCCGGCGGAAGAGCTGGGGCCGGAACAACTGGCTACGCGCGCGGTTGATCTGATGTGTGACGTTGGCTGCGATGCCGTCAGCTATCGTATTACCAAGGGTGAAGATCTGCGCGAGCAAAACTACGCCGGTATTCACACCGTGGGCCGGGGTTCCGATCGTTCACCGGTGCTGTTGGCACTGGACTTCAACCCGACCGGCAACCCGGAAGCGCCGGTATTTGCTTGCCTGGTGGGCAAAGGCATCACCTTTGACACCGGTGGCTACAGCCTGAAGCAAAGTGCATTTATGGATTCCATGAAAGCGGATATGGGCGGGGCGGCCACCATTACCGGCGCACTGGCGCTGGCGGCGGCACGTGGTCTGAAACAGCGCGTGAAACTCTATCTGTGCTGCGCCGATAACATGGTTAGCGGCAACGCCTTCAAACTGGGTGACATCATCCGTTATCGTAACGGCAAAACCGTTGAGGTTATGAACACCGATGCGGAAGGGCGCCTGGTACTGGCTGACGGACTGATCGATGCTTCTGCACAAAACCCTGAGTTGATCATCGACTGCGCCACCCTGACCGGTGCGGCGAAAACGGCGGTGGGTAACGATTACCATGCGTTGTTCAGCTTCGATGATGCTTTGGCACAGGAACTGCTGACCAGCGCGGTTGCCGAGCAAGAACCTTTCTGGCGCCTGCCGTTGGCTGAGTTCCACCGCAGCCAACTGCCGTCCAACTTTGCTGAACTGAACAATATTGCCGGTCCGGCCTACACTGCCGGTGCCAGCACCGCGGCTGCATTCCTGTCGCATTTTGTGCAGAATTATCACAAAGGCTGGTTGCACATTGACTGCTCCGCCACTTACCGTAAGGGCGCGGTGGATCAATGGTCTGCCGGTGCGACCGGTCTGGGTGTGCGTGCCCTGGCCAACCTGTTGCTGAGCAAAGCCAAATAATGGCATGCCCGCCTTGGCGGGCGGCTTGAACGTCGTTTTATTGTCGGGGCCCAGCATGCTGGGCCCCGTTATTTGATTGCTGGAGTTTGTCATGAGTTCTCACCATCACGATACCGCCACAGGCGAAAACGAACTTGAACGCCTGCTGAAGCTGGCGGTGACCGAGCCGGCCCATCGCCCGGCGTTTTTCCGTGAGTTGCTCGACGCGACGGTGTTGATCCTCGGTGACAGCGAACAGGTACAGCATGGCGGTGACATCACGCTGAACGCCGATACGCCGGTGAATATTCAGCACTGGGAAAAACAGGACGGCGGCAGCATCATTCCGTTTTTTAGCTCGGTAGAAGCGCTGCAAAAGGCCGTTGAAGACGAACAGCCGTTTATCGCTATGCCGGCGCGGGTATTGTTCGAAATCACTCAGGGCGCGGATCTGTTCCTCAACCCTAAGGCCGAGTACGGCAAAGAGTTTTATCCTGAAGAAGTGGCAATGCTGCTGGCCACCGGTGGCGTAGCCAAACCGGCGGAACGTTATATCGACAAGGATACCCAGATCCTGTTGGGTCAGCCGGAGGAGTACCCGTCGGCGATGGTCGATGCCTTGACCACGCTTTTCAGTCAACGCAAGCCGGTACGCCGTGCGTTTTTGGCACTGATGCACGATCAGGCGGTCGACGAAAAACCAAATCTGTTGGTCGGACTGGAAGTGGACGGTGAGCCGGCGGAAATTGAAGCGCTGATCAACGAAGCCGGAAGCGTTGCCAGCGAAACTGCGCCCAACGACGAGCCGGTAGATTTTTGTCTGGTCTCTGAAAAGGAGCGTGGGGTCAGCCATTACCTGATCACCCATACCCAACCCTTCTACCAGCGCCGCTGGGGCAGTTGGCTGCGTAATATCATTCCTTCGACCGACAAAACCCAATAATCCTGCTTTTCGCTACCGGCGCACATTCTGCCGGTAGCGCTTGCTTTTTCCTGCTGATCAAAGCGACGGTTTTAATCGCGCGAGCCCTGCAATGGCGCTTTCAAGATATTGACGCGGGCAGCCGAGATTGAGGCGGATAAATCCTTTTCCCTGTTCGCCAAAGCTGACGCCCATGGAGGCAGCAATTTTTGACTGGTGGATCAGCGCCTGTTGAAGCGCATTGTCATCCAGGCCCAAAGCGCGACAATCCAGCCAGGCAAGATAGGTGCCTTCGGCCCGGGTCATTTTGCACCAGGGGGCGGCATAGGCTAAGGCCTGTTCAAACCAGCGCCGGTTGTCTGCCAGATATTGCTGCAGAGCATCAAGCCAGGTTTCCCCTTGCTGATAGGCGGCCGTGGCGGCGGTCATCGACAGCGCATTGAAGACATCCAACCCATGGGCATTGAGGCGTTCGACAAACGCATTTCGGGTTTGATCGTTGGGGATCAGGAAGTTTGAGATGCGCAGTGACGACAGGCCAAAGCTCTTGCTGGCGGAAGTCGCAGAAATCACATGGTCTTGCCAGCTCTCGTCCAGATGCAGCACGGAGGTGAAGGTCTCGCCAGGCAGCAGCAGATCGGCCCAGATTTCATCGGAGATAACCGTTACGCCATAGCGGCTGCACAGCGTCATCAACTGCGTCAGTTCGTCGCGGGTCCAGCACCGGCCCGTTGGGTTATGCGGATTGCACAGCAGCAGCAACGGGGGCTTGCGCTGTTCAAAACACGCCTCCAGATGATCGAAGTCGAATTGATAGCCTTGCGGGCCGAGGGCTAAAGGATTTTCAAGCACCTCTCTGCCGTTCAGGGTAACGATCTTGGCAAAAGATCCGTAGTACGGCCCCTGGATCACGATCGGATCTCCGGGCTGGCTTAGCAGTTGGATCAGGATCGCCAGACCGGGAACCACGCCTTCGATGGAGGTGAACCACTCCCGCTGCAAAGGCAACTGGTGCCGTTTTGAGAACCAATCCATCACCGCCTGGTAATACTGGTCATCGCGTTCGCTGTAACCGAATATGCCGTGTTCAACGCGGTGATGCAGCGCCTGTCGGACTTCCAGCGGACACTGAAAGTCAAAATCGGACACCCACATCGGCAAAAGATCGGTTTCATCGAGCTGCAGATAGCGGTCGATAAAGTCCCATTTCACCGAGCCGGTGTGGTGGCGGTTGATGATCTGGTTAAAATCGGTTTGTTTCACGTCAGGCTTCCTTACGCTGTAAATCTTGCTGTGGCTGTATCTTGGCAATGCCGAAACCGGTAAATCCGTAAATCAGGGCGAATACCACGGCGGCGTAGCATTGGATGGCCCAGGGCAGCAAATCCAGCGTGCTGACCCCCAGGGTGGTCGCCATATAAATGCCTGCGGCGGTCCACGGAATTAACGGTTCGATGACGGTGCCTGCATCTTCTACGGTCCGCGACAGGTTTTTATTGTCCAGGCCCATGCGGCGATAGGCGCCTTTGAAGAGTTCAGCGGGGATCAGCAGCGCCAATTTGCCGTCGCTGGTGGCGCCGGTGACCAGAATGGTGGTTGCAACCGTTGCGGCGATCAGTTGGCCGGTAGTGTGAACCACTTTCAGCAGCCGATTGATGATGACGGTCAATGCCCCGGTCAGGGTTAATGCGCCCGCAAAGGAAAAGGCGCAGAAGACCAGCAGGATGGTACTCATCATCGAAAACATACCGCCCCGGTTGAGCAGGCGAGGCACATCTTCGACGATACCGTTGATGCCGTGCCCTTGAGTGGCAAACATTGAAAGGTTAAAACCATCCATCAGCGCATTTAAGCCTTGTTGCAGACTGAACCCCTGCAGAAGTACGCCGATGGCGATAGCCAGCGCACAGGCTGCCAGCATGACCGGGATCACCGGACGTTTGGTCACCGCGCCCCACAGCACCAGAACCGGGGGCAGGATTAGCAACAGGTTGAAGTGATAAAGGCTCTCTAGCGCCGTCACGATCTCGGTGACTTTTTCCGGTGTAGCCACGCTGCCGACGGCGCTGGTGTGTCCGGCAATCAGATACACCACTGCCGCTAAAATGAAGCTCGGAAGCGTCGTATACATCAGGTGCTGGATATGGCTGTAAAGGTCGGTGTCCGCAACGATGGCCGCGAAATTGGTGGAATCGGACAATGGGGAGATTTTGTCGCCAAAATAGGCCCCGGAAACGACGGCGCCCGCGGCGGCGGCCAATGGCACATCCAGCCCGGCGGCTACGCCCATCAGCGCGACCCCGACGGTGCCTGCTGCCCCCCAGGATGTACCGGTACACACGGAAATCACGCTGGTAATGAAGAACGCGGCGATCAGGATATATTGAGGGCTGATCAGTTTGAGCCCCCAATAAACCATATAAGGAATGGTACCGCTGAACATCCAGGTGCCGATCAGCCCGCCCACACAAATCAATATCATAATCACCGGCATGGCTTTGGCCAGTTTGGCGACGATGGAATCAATGATGTCGTCCCAGCGGTAGCCCTGCCAGTAGGCCAGCGCAGCGGCAATGCCGGCGGAAGCCAGCAGCAGCGGTTCGATCCGCAGTCCCAACTGGCCATAGCCTATGATAAGCAGCAACAGCATGGCTACAATGGGGAGCATCGCTAACCCCAGGTTGAGCTTCTTTTTGTCATTCATTTACAACTCCGGTTAAGGATGGGGAAGTGACGCAAGCCTAATGAATTTGCAGTGAATGAGGTGTGAGCGCGGGCCATTAGCGATGTAATCGGTTACATGAAGGCGCGTTATGTGAGAGATCTCTCACTTGGCGGCCTTGTTTTCTTCAAATGGGGGATTTTTTTCCATAAAGGCCACCGAGTCCCGCAGGATCAGCTCAGCGGTAAACCGATTGTTCTGCGGCGTAACGGCGGCGCCTGAATTGAGTTGCAGCGCCAAATTGGCCGCGCGTCGGGCCATTTTCTCAATCGGATAATGCACGGTGGTCAACGGCGGGTGGAGGTATTTTGCCAGGGCTACGTCATCGAAGCCGACAATCGAGATATCTTCGGGCAGGTTCATCCGCCGCTGGCGAAAGGTGCGCATCATGCCGGCGGCCATTACGTCGTTGAATGTCAGCGCGGCGGTAAAAGCCTGCTTACTGGCGAGGATTTTCTCTGCCGCTGCTTCGCCCCCTTGCTCATTGAAGGGGACGCTGATGATCCAGTCACCCGGCACCGCAATCCCGGCTTCGGCCATCGCGGTTCGATATCCCTCGAGACGCTGCTTGCGGTCATCGATCGGCAGATCTGTGGTGATGCAGGCAATGTTGCGGTGTCCGCGCTCGATGAGCATTCGGGTGGCAGCCTGAGAAGCGCTGACGTTGTCCAGCCAGATGCAGCGATTGGCGATGGCGGGCAAATAACGGTTGATCACCACCATCGCCGGAGTGTGGGCGGCATAGCGCAGAATATCGGCATCGCTCATGCGGGTGACGTGGGCAACAATCGATTCGCAGCCTTGATTGATCAGGAAATCCAGGCCGTTTTTCTCCAGTTCGGCCTGATGGCCACCGCTACAGACCATCAATTTTACACCGTCTTTGCGCGTGATATCTTCCACGCCTCGGGCCAGTCGCGAGAAAAACGGATCGTCGAGGTTACCGGTCAGCAACCCCAGCATATTGCCGCTGCGTTTCGCCAGCGCCAGCGCGGCGGCATTTCGATGATAGTTAAACTCGCGCATGGCTTTTTCAACGCGTTCACGGGTGACGGGTTCAACATAAGCGGTGCTGTTAATCACCCTGCTGACGGTGGCGGTGGAAACGCCAGCGCGTCGGGCAACGTCTTTCATGGTGGCCATATCATTTCCTGCTGGTTTCGCGGCTGCCGAAATGGGCGGGGCCAAGTCTGGATGATTTTTATTATCTTTTTGTTTTAAAAGAATATAGTCATAAACTCAACTCAGAGTGTCACGCACTGTGATCGGCATGGCAGTTCATTGTGAAGCAGGGAAGGGTCGGTAACGGCAGCGCGTTTTGAGACTCGGTCCGTATGAGTTCGTACAACCTGTGCTCTGTGCCGCAAAGTGAAGAATCAGGATAATAATTTTTTAATGAAATGTTGATTTTCCCGTAGGCAAGCGTTAACGGCACACATATAATCTGCGCCACTTGAGAAGGCCGGCACCTGTTTTCAGACCGGCCTGTTTTGGAAGTTATACAGAGGCCATCATGACCGTAGAACGTACCTTTTCCATCATTAAACCAAACGCTGTAGCTAACAACGACATCGGCGCAATCTATGCTCGCTTTGAGCGTGCCGGTTTCAAAATCATCGCATCCAAAATGCTGCGTCTGACTCGCGAACAAGCCGAAGGCTTCTACGCTGAGCACAAAGGCCGCCCATTCTTCGATGGTCTGGTTGAATTCATGACCTCTGGCCCGATCGTGGTTCAGGTTCTGGAAGCGGAAAATGCAGTACAGCGCAACCGTGACATCATGGGCGCAACCAACCCAGACAACGCTCTGGCCGGCACCCTGCGTGCTGACTACGCGGACAGCTTCACTGCCAACGCCGTGCACGGTTCTGACGCAGTAGAATCTGCTCAGCGCGAAATCGCTTACTTCTTCAACGAAAGCGAAATCTGCCCGCGTTAATTGCAGTCATTTCGACGCTGAAGTATGGCATTCACTGGCTGAAACAATAAAAATGCCCTGAATGCCTTTCAGACGTGGAAAGCTACTACTAAAATTTGTACAATGCCGCGCCCCTGATGAGTCATCTTGTCAGGGGCGCGCTTTTAGCGCCGTCGCCCGATTTATACGGGCTGAGCGACGCACTTACTTTCCACTCTTTCGCGCCATAAAGTGTAACAACGAGGCCAGAGATCAATTATGTTAGAACCCATCACGTCCGAGCACATCGTGTCTGAAAATAATTCGCTGACTACTCAATCCGTTAACGCGGAAAAACCGGCTGTGGCCAAAATTAATCTGCTGGATCTGAACCGTCAGCAAATGCGTGAGTTTTTCGCCAAAATGGGCGAGAAACCCTTCCGTGCCGATCAGGTGATGAAGTGGATGTACCACTATTGCTGCGATGATTTTGAGCAGATGACCGATATCAACAAGGTCCTGCGCAATAAATTGCAAAGCGTCGCCGAAATCCGTGCGCCAGAAGTGGCGGAAGAACAACGCTCAGCCGACGGCACCATTAAATGGGCTATCAAGGTGGGCGATCAGCAGGTCGAAACCGTGTATATCCCGGACGGCGACCGTGCGACCCTGTGTGTTTCTTCCCAGGTGGGTTGCGCGCTGGAATGCAAATTCTGTTCGACCGCTCAGCAGGGCTTTAACCGCAACCTGCGCGTGTCGGAAATCATCGGCCAGGTGTGGCGTGCGGCGAAAATCATCGGTGCACTGAAAGTCACCGGCGAGCGCCCGATCACCAACGTGGTGATGATGGGCATGGGTGAGCCCTTGCTTAACCTGACCAACGTGGTGCCGGCGATGGAAATCATGCTGGATGATTTCGGTTTTGGCCTGTCAAAACGCCGCGTGACCCTGTCGACCTCGGGCGTAGTGCCTGCGCTGGACAAGCTGGGTGATATGATCGACGTCGCGCTGGCGATCTCGCTGCATGCGCCGAACGACAAGATCCGCGATGACATCGTGCCGATCAACCGCAAATACAACATTGAGACCTTCCTGGCTGCGGTACGCCGCTATCTGGAAAAATCCAACGCCAATCAGGGCAGGGTGACGGTCGAGTACGTGATGCTGGATCATATCAACGACAGCACCGACGACGCACACCAGCTGGCGGAAGTCCTCAAGGACACGCCATGCAAGATCAACCTGATCCCATGGAACCCGTTCCCGGGCGCACCTTACGGCCGCAGCTCCAACAGCCGCGTGGATCGTTTTTCCAAAGTATTGATGGAATACGGCTTTACGACTATTGTTCGTAAAACCCGTGGTGACGATATCGATGCCGCCTGCGGGCAACTGGCGGGTGAAGTGATCGACCGCACCAAGCGTACCCTGAAAAAGAAAATGGCCGGGGAACCTATCACCGTGCGTGCGGTCTGAATCCTATAGCATGATTTTTGTTATCTTACAGTCTGTTATGTGAAAAGACGTCAAGGTAACATCTGACAAGGAAATGAATGCAGGCATGAAGCTGATTCTGTGGGGTACGTTGCTGGCGGCCGGGTTACTGGCCGGTTGTTCCGGTTCAGCGCCGGAAGAAAAAGACGCGCTGCCTGAAGCCGGTCAGACGCGATTGCAACTGGGTCTGGAATATCTGAAGCAGGGCGATTTAAACGCCGCGCGCCAGAATCTGGAGAAAGCGGCAGACGCCGCCCCACAGGATTACCGTACCCAATTGGGTATGGCGCTCTACGAGCAGCGGATTGGCGAGAACAGCGCGGCTGAACAGCGTTATCAGCAGGCGCTCAAACTTGCGCCGAACAATGGCACAGTGCTGAATAATTACGGTGCGTTTCTTTGCAGTTTAGGGCAGTATGTACCGGCACAACAGCAGTTTAGCGCAGCAGCCGTGGCACCGGATTACGGTCAGGTTGCCGACAGCCTGGAAAACGCAGGTTACTGTTTTCTCAAAGCCGGACAAAACGACGAAGCACGTATTTTGTTAACACGTGCTTTGAAGATCGATCCGGACAAGGGCACTCCACTGTTGGTGGAGGCAGAAAAGCAATTTGGAGAAGGGAAGCGCGCACAGTCGCAACTTTTATTGGATAGTTATCAACATGTTCTGCCGGCCAGCGCCGACAGCTTATGGTTACAGATTCGTTTCGCCGCGTTAGCCGGGCGCCAAGATAGCGTGCAACGTTATGGCAAGCAGTTATCGCGAAGTTTTCCACAATCCAAACAGTACCAGCAGTTCTTAGCTAATGAATACTGAAGCCTCCCAAGATAAAACCGTATCAATGACGACAGGCGAACGTCTGCGTCAGGCCCGTGAACAACTCGGGTTGAGTCAACAGGCCGTTGCAGAACGCCTGTGCCTCAAAATGTCTACCGTGCGCGATATTGAAGAAGACAATCTGTCCGCAGACCTGGCTTCAACCTTCGTGCGTGGTTATATCCGCTCTTATGCCAAGCTGGTGCGTTTGCCAGAGGATGAACTGCTGCCGATGCTGGCCAAGCAGGCACCGTTGAAGGTCGCGAAAGTGGCTCCGATGCAAAGCTTCTCTCTGGGCAAGCGCCGTAAAAAACGCGACGGCTGGCTGATGAGCTTCACCTGGTTGATCGTTTTCGTGGTGGTCGGCTTGACCGGTGCCTGGTGGTGGCAAAATCACAAGGCCCAGCAGGAAGAGATCGCCACTATGGCCGATCAATCTTCTGCCCAGCTTTCACAAAACAATGAAGGCCAATCCGTACCGTTGACCGACAGCAATGCCGACAACAGCGCACCTTTGGCCGACAATGGCTCCACACCGGTTGACACCGGTGCGGGCGCAGCAGCACAGCAATCACAGACTCCGGCCGTGACCGGCAGTGCAACCGCGCAGCAGCCTGCGGTGGTTTCACCAAGCCAAACCACGTTGCCTGAGACAACGCCTGCGGCGCCAACCGCACCGTTGCCGACGGCAGATGCGGGCGTAGCTGCACCGGCGGTTGATCCTAACGCGCTGGTGATGAACTTCACCGCCGACTGCTGGTTGCAGGTGACTGACGCCAGCGGCAAAACGCTGTACAGCGGTAGCCAGAAGAACGGCGGTAAGCTGAGCCTGGCGGGCACCGCGCCTTATAAACTGACCATTGGCGCACCGGCCGCAGTACAGATTCAATATCAAGGTAAGCCGGTTGATTTAAGCCGGTTTGTTAAGTCAAACCGTGTTGCTCGTCTGACCGTTGCCGCGCAGTAATTGCGCGGCCATTGTCGTTAAGTCAGAGCAACAATGGAGAGTAAGTAATGCATAACCAATCGCCCATCATCCGTCGAAAATCAACGCGAATTTACGTCGGCAATGTGCCTATTGGTGATGGTGCGCCGATTGCTGTGCAGTCGATGACTAACACCCGTACTACCGATGTCGAAGCCACGGTCAATCAGATTAAAGCGCTGGAGCGCGTCGGCGTCGATATCGTCCGCGTTTCAGTCCCCACCATGGATGCCGCCGAGGCATTCAAGCTGATCAAGCAACAGGTCAACGTGCCCCTTGTCGCCGATATCCACTTCGATTACCGCATTGCGCTGCAGGTGGCTGAATACGGCGTAGACTGCCTGCGTATCAACCCGGGCAATATCGGTAACGAGTCGCGTATCCGTTCAGTTGTGGACTGCGCACGCGATAAAAACATCCCAATCCGTATCGGGGTGAACGGCGGCTCGCTGGAGAAAGACATCCAGGAAAAGTACGGTGAACCTACGCCGGAAGCCCTGCTTGAATCCGCCATGCGCCACGTTGATATCCTCGATCGCCTCAACTTCGACCAGTTCAAGGTCAGCGTCAAGGCTTCCGATGTGTTCCTGGCGGTGCAATCCTACCGGCTGCTGGCGGCGCGTATCGATCAGCCGCTGCATCTCGGCATTACCGAAGCCGGTGGCGCACGCAGTGGTTCGGTGAAGTCGGCGATTGGCCTGGGTCTGCTGCTGTCGGAAGGCATTGGCGATACCCTGCGTATCTCGCTGGCGGCCGATCCGGTGGAAGAGGTCAAGGTCGGTTTCGACATTCTGAAGTCGCTGCGTATCCGCGCTCGCGGCATTAACTTCATCGCGTGCCCGACCTGTTCACGTCAGGAGTTTGACGTTATCGGTACGGTGAACGCGCTGGAACAGCGCCTGGAAGATATCATCACGCCGATGGACATTTCGATTATCGGCTGCGTGGTCAATGGGCCGGGCGAAGCGCTGGTGTCCACGCTGGGCGTTACCGGCGGCCATAAAAAGAGCGGCTTCTACGAAGACGGCGTGCGCCAGAAAGATCGTTTCGACAACGAGCAGATGATTGACCAGTTGGAAGCCAAAATTCGCGCCAAGGCGTCGATGATGGATGAGAGCAATCGCATCTCGGTCAACCTGCTGGAAAAATAAGCATTATACCGATACGGCGGGCTTTTTAGCCCGCTTGTTTATGAACCCGGGAGCAGAACTCTGCATTCGCGTTGAATACGGGACGGCAAAGTCCCTATAATCGGGTTCATTTTTATAGACAACGGACAGAGAACTCACGTGGCAAAGAACATTCAAGCCATTCGCGGCATGAACGACTACCTGCCGGAAGAAACGGCATTATGGCAGCGTATTGAAGGCATCCTCAAGCAGGTGCTGAGCGGCTACGGTTACAGCGAAATCCGCTTGCCGATTGTAGAGCAGACCCCGTTATTCAAACGCGCGATCGGCGAAGTGACCGACGTCGTAGAAAAAGAGATGTATACCTTCGACGATCGCAATGGCGAAAGCCTGACGCTGCGTCCGGAAGGGACCGCTGGTTGCGTTCGCGCCGGCATCGAACATGGTCTGCTGTACAATCAGGAGCAGCGTCTTTGGTACGTCGGTCCGATGTTCCGCTACGAGCGTCCGCAAAAAGGCCGCTACCGCCAATTCCACCAACTGGGTGCCGAAGTGTTTGGCCTGCAGGGCCCGGATATCGACGCCGAGCTGATCCTGCTGAGCGCCCGCTGGTGGAAAGCGCTGGGCATCGCTGATCACGTTAAGCTGGAGCTGAATTCCATCGGCTCACTGGAAGCTCGCGCCAATTACCGTGATGCTTTGGTGGCGTTCCTGGAACAGCATCAAGACAAGCTGGACGAAGATTGCAAACGCCGCATGTACAGCAACCCGCTGCGCGTGCTGGACTCCAAAAACCCGGAAGTGCAAGCGTTGTTGAACGATGCGCCGCGCCTGTCCGAGTATCTGGATGAAGAATCCAAAGCCCACTTTGAAGGCCTGTGTGAACTTTTGGCCCAGGCAGGTATCCCATATACCATCAATGAACGCCTGGTGCGCGGTCTGGACTATTACAACCGTACGGTATTCGAATGGGTGACCACCAGTCTGGGCGCTCAGGGGACGGTGTGCGCCGGTGGCCGTTATGACGGTCTGGTCGAGCAACTGGGCGGGCGTGCAACGCCGGCAGTCGGTTTCGCGATGGGCCTGGAGCGTTTGGTGCTGCTGGTTCAGGCGGTTAACCCAGAGTTTAAAGCTCCGGCAACCATTGACGTGTACGTGATCTCTTCCGGTGCTGGTACGCAGAGCGCGGCGATGCAGTTGGCTGAGCGTGTTCGCGATGCCGCGCCGCAGTTGAAACTGATGACCAACTACGGCGGCGGTAACTTTAAGAAGCAGATCACCCGTGCGGATAAATGGGGTGCGCGCGTTGCCTTGATCCTGGGCGAGAACGAAGTCGCAGCCGAGCAGGTGGTCGTCAAGGACCTGCGCAGTGGTGAACAAGAAACGCTGGCGCAGAGCGAAGTCGCTGTGCGTCTGGCTTTGATGTTAGGTTAAGGAGAAGGACACCGTGGAAGTCTATACCACTGAAAACGAACAAGTCGACGCCGTGCGTCGGTTCTTTGCCGAAAACGGCAAAGCGCTGGCAGTGGGCGTGGTGCTCGGAATTGGTGCCCTGGTCGGCTGGCGTTACTGGCAGAGCCACGAGAACTCCAACATGATGATTGCGTCCCAATCTTATCAGGAAGCCAGCGATCGTCTGGCGGTCGGTAAACCGGACGACGTGGCCGCTGCGGAGAAGTTCGCCCAGGCCAACAGCAACAGCTACGGCGTGCTGGCCTCGCTGGAACTGGCGAAGCATTTTGTTGAGCAGAACGACTTTGCCAAAGCGGACCAACAGCTGGTGCTGGCTCAGGGCCAGACCAAAGATGAAAACCTGCTTTCGATGATTAACCTGCGTCTGGCCCGTGTGCAGTTGCAGGAGAAAAAGCTGGATGAAGCGCTGAAAACGCTGGATGGCGTGAAAGGCGAAGGCTGGGCGGCGATGGCGCAGGATACGCGCGGCGACGTGCTGTTGGCCAAAGGCGACACCAAAGGTGCGCGCGAGGCGTACAGCAAAGGCATTGAGTCTAACGCTTCTCAGGCGCTGCAGGTTCTGCTGCGCATGAAATTGAATAACTTGTCCAGCTAAGGGGAATTCCCATGCAATTGCGTAAAACACTCTTGGTCGGACTGGTTTCCGTTGCCTTGTTGAGTGGTTGCTCACTGTTCAACAGTGAAGAAGACGTGGTTACCATGTCGCCGCTGCCGAAAGTTGAAAATCAGTTCACGCCAAGCAAGGCGTGGAGTACCTCGGTCGGTGACGGCGTCGGTGAGTTCTATTCTCACCTGCGTCCTGCTTTCCAGGACAACACCATTTATGCTGCCGATCGCCACGGTCTCGTGAAAGCGATGGATGCCGACAGCGGTAACGAAAAGTGGAAGGTTGATCTCTCCGAGAAGACCGGCTTCTTCTCCAGCAACCTGCCGGCACTGCTGTCGGGCGGTATGGCTGTTGCGGGCGACAAAGTTTATGTCGGCAGCGAGAAAGCCGTTGTTTACGCTCTGAACACCGCTGACGGTAAGGTAGCCTGGCAGACCAAGGTGGCCGGTGAAGCGATTTCGCGTCCGGTGATCAGCGACGGCATGGTACTGATCCATACCTCCAACGGTCAATTGCAGGCGCTGAATGAATCTGATGGCGCAGTGAAGTGGACGGTTAACCTGGATATGCCTTCGCTGTCGTTGCGCGGCGAGTCTGCTCCGGCCGTTGCCTTTGGCGCAGCCATTGTCGGCGGTGATAACGGCCGCGTCAGTGCCGTGCTGATGCAGCAAGGTCAACTGATCTGGCAGCAGCGTATTTCCCAGCCGAGCGGCGCGACCGAAATCGATCGTCTGAACGATGTCGACACTACGCCGGTGATTGTTGAAGGCGTTGTCTACGCATTAGGTTACAATGGCAACCTGACGGCGCTGGATCTGCGTTCCGGCCAGATCTTGTGGAAACGTGAACTGGGCTCGGTAAACGACTTTATCGTTGATGCAGGCCGCATTTACCTGGTCGATCAGAACGATCGCGTGGTCGCGCTGAGCACCGAAGGTGGCGTCACCGTATGGACGCAGAGCGAGCTGTTGCACCGTAACCTGACCCCGCCAGTGATGTATAATGGTTACCTGGTGACCGGTGACTCCGAAGGTTACCTGCACTGGATTAACACCACGGACGGCCGTTTTGTTGCCCAGCAGGAAGTGGATAGCTCCGGCTTCCTGTCTGCGCCGATGGTAGCCGGCGATAAGGTGGTCATCCAGGCGAAGGGCGGAAAAGTTTACGCTTTCACCCGCTAACGCCGCTCGTCGTGACCCTTCTTGCACCCGAAAGCTTTCGGGTTGCAGCCAGGCGGCAAGCGCATGAGTCCTCGGGAGCTTAGTGAACTAAGTGACCGGGGCGAAGGTGCGCAGACAACGCCGCTGTGGCGCGAAAGATGAAGGGGAAAACGGCTCCTGAGTGTTCAGGGGCCGTTTCGTATTTTATAAGCTGCACTTCTGGTGTCTATCCATAGTGCAGTAACGCATTGATTATTAAGTAATGAGGCTTCACAATGATACCTGTCGTCGCGCTAGTTGGGCGCCCGAATGTGGGTAAATCCACCTTGTTTAACCGTTTAACACATACGCGCGATGCGCTGGTGGCGGATTTCCCCGGGCTAACGCGAGACCGCAAGTATGGTCGTGCAGAAGTTGAGGGCAATGAATTCATCATCGTCGATACCGGGGGTATTGACGGTACCGAAGACGGCGTTGAAACCCGCATGGCTGGCCAGTCGCTATTGGCGATCGAAGAAGCAGACATCGTGCTGTTTATGGTCGATGCCCGCGCCGGTCTGATGCCTGCCGATCAGGGCATCGCCCAGCATCTGCGCAACCGCCAGAAAGCCACCTTCCTGGTCGCCAACAAAACCGACGGCATGGATCCAGACATGGCCACCGCCGATTTCTACTCGCTGGGGCTGGGTGACGTGCATGCGATTGCCGCTTCCCACGGTCGTGGCGTGGCGCAGCTGATCGAACACGTGCTGGTGCCGTTTGTCGGTGAAAAACCGGAAGAAGTCGAGCTGACCGAAGAAGAGGCTAACGCTGCTTATTGGGCCGAGCAAGAAGGTGAACTGCCTGAAGACGAGGAAGAAGAGCCGGAAGACGACTTCAACCCGCAAGATTTGCCGATCAAGCTGGCAATCGTTGGCCGTCCTAACGTTGGTAAGTCCACACTGACTAACCGTATCCTCGGCGAGGAGCGTGTGGTGGTGTACGACATGCCGGGCACCACCCGTGACAGCATTTATATCCCGATGGTCCGCGACGAGCGCGAATACGTGCTGATCGACACCGCCGGGGTGCGTAAACGCGGCAAGGTAACGGAAACCGTAGAGAAATTCTCGGTAATCAAAACCCTGCAGGCGATCGAAGACGCAAACGTTGTGCTGCTGGTCGTCGATGCGCGCGAAGGCATTTCCGATCAGGATCTCTCGCTGCTCGGCTTTATCCTCAATAGTGGGCGCTCACTGGTGATTGCGGTCAACAAGTGGGATGGCATGAGCGAAGAAGATCGCGAGCACGTCAAAGAGATGCTCGATCTGCGCTTGGGCTTTGTCGACTTCGCCCGTGTGCACTTCATTTCCGCTTTGCACGGCAGCGGCGTGGGTAACCTGTTCGAATCGGTACAGGAAGCTTACGAGTGCGCGACGCGTCGCGTGAACACCTCGATGCTGACCAAAATCATGCAGATGGCTGCCGATGACCACCAGCCACCGTTGGTGCGTGGCCGCCGCGTGAAGCTGAAATACGCGCACGCCGGTGGGTACAACCCGCCGATTGTGGTGATCCACGGCAACCAGGTAACCGATCTGGCCGACTCGTACAAACGCTATCTGATGAACTACTTCCGTCGTTCTCTGAAGGTGATGGGTACGCCAATTCGCATCCAGTTCAAAGAGGGTGAAAACCCGTTCGCCGGCAAGCGCAACCTGCTGACGCCGAACCAGATGCGTAAACGTAAACGCCTGATGAGCCACCTGAAAAAAAGCAAATAATCAGTACGAGGGGCGCGGTAACCATACCGCGCCCCTTTTTTATTGCGCCAAAATCGTTTTATTATCTGAAGATTACCGCCGTCAGCCTGAAGGAACACCATGTCCTGGGAAACCTGGAGTTTTGCGTTCAGCGTCACCGTACCCAATCTGTTAATGATGTTGCTGGGCGTGCTGCTACGCCACTGGCGGATGATGGACGACCGCTTTATTGATGGCGCCACGCGGTTGGTGTTCAATCTGGCGCTGCCTTGCTTGCTGTTCTTCAGCATTGCCACCAATCATCCGCAGCTGCTGGGTAACCTGTCGCTGGTGATTTACGGTGCGGTCGGCACCGTCGCCACTTTCCTGTTGCTGGAGATAGCCGCCGTCTGGCTGGTGAAAGAACCGCGTGAGCGCGGCGTCTTTGTTCAGGGTGGTTTCCGTGCCAATACCGCCATCGTCGGCCTGGCTTATGCCATGACCGCTTATGGCAGCGAAGGGGTTGCGTTGGGGTCGTTATACCTGACGGTCACGGTGATCCTGTTTAACGTATTGTCGGTGGTGACCCTGACCCGCAGCCTGCAGGGTGGAGAGGGTAAGAAGATCAGTCGGCTGTCGCTGTTGCGCAGTATCGTCACTAACCCGCTGATTATCGGCCTGGTGTGTGGATTGCTGTTCGCCCAGACCGGGCTGGAAATCCCACAGGTTATCCGGCAAACCGGCAGCTATATCTCAGGGTTGTCGTTGCCACTGGCGCTGCTGTGCACCGGTGCCAGCCTGGATTTGCGCGCCATGTTCCGCTCGTCTAATGTGGCGGCGCTGTCCTCCAGCGCCAAACTGTTTCTGGTGCCGATATTGATGACGTTGGGTGGCTGGCTATGCGGTTTCCAGGGCGCGGCATTGGGGATTATCTTCCTGTTCTCGGCCACGCCAACCGCCTCCGGCAGTTATGTCATGACGCGCGCCATGGGCGGCAATGCCACGCTGGCGGCGAACATTATCGCCATCACCACCGTCGGGTCGTTTTTCACCACCGCGCTGGGGATCTATTTCTTACGCTCATGGGGCGTAATTTAACTCGGGAGAGTCTATGGAAGCGCTATGTCCGCAATGTCACCAGGCAATGCAGTGGGTGAAGGGTCACTATCATTGCGAAGCCTGTCACCGCGATTATCGTCAGTTGGCCGAGTGTCCGGAATGCCGGCAGCCGCTGCAAGAATTGAAGGCCTGCGGCGCGGTAGATTATCTGTGCCAAAACGGTCATGGGCTGATATCGAAAAAGCGCGTGTTGTTCAGCTATACACCTTGGGTAGAGGGCGAATAAATTCGCCCCGATTAACTCGCCGTTGCGTCCCTCACTTTAGAACCGTTCACTCATCGACCTGACCGGTTTTCCAAAGGTCGATCAATGCCTGTGGGGCGCCTTCCCAGGAAAAACCACCCAGTGCGGCGGCCTCAGATAGGAGGCGCGCTTTGGAATGCCGGAGTTAAGTTGTACGCCGCCGTTATCCTCTTTGGTCTTTAAATCAGTCTACAGGTCTACGTTGTTGGTTGGCTTAGCAAGCACATAAAGCCGAGTCGGTGGCTGATTGATAGGAACCGCTGTGAGAAGTTTGGGTGCCCAATCAGGCAGTCGCCTTACGGCCTCTTGATCCCTCATGATTGATAAAAAATAAACTACTAGACTTTTACTGACAAATATTTACACTTTGCAACCATTACAATTTAATGGTAGTGAGTCTCATTTGCATATCAACAAGGAATGTTGGTTATTGGTTACCTGGCTCGGGCTGTCTGGCCTGGCCCAGGCGGCATCAACCCTTAACCCTGCCGACCAGGATATTATCGAGCGCCGACAGAAGAATTTGTTGGAGCAGGCGCAGCAGCAGCGTGACGACCTGCAAAATACCACCGACCTGCCGACTCTCCCTCTGCCCGTGCCGGAGATGGAAGATAAAACTTGCCATCACGTCAACCGCATCGTCTTTCAGGGCGCCGAACATCTGTCCTGGTCGGTGAAAGATAAACTGGCGTCTTTCTATCAGGGCCGCTGCCTGACGCTATTGCGCATCAATAATCTGGTTCGGGAGACCACCAACGCCTATATCACGCGAGGCTATGTCACGTCGCAGGCCTGGCTGCCGGAACAGGATATCGCCGGTGGTGAACTGACCGTCGCCGTCAGTGAGGGGCGCGTTGAAGGTATCAGTCTGGACGGACAGGAAACGCTGGCACTGAAAATGGCGTTCCCCGGACTGGTCGGCTACGTGCTTAACCTGCGTGATATCGAACAGGGCATGGAGCAGCTCAACCGGTTGCCCTCGCAGCAGGTCGCCATCGACATTCAGCCAGGCAAACGGCCGGGCTATTCCTCGGTGGCGCTGCGCCGGACGTCGACACGTTTGCCCGTCTCGGTGTCCTTCGGCGCCGACAACGGCGGCCAGAAAAGCACCGGAACCGGGCAAATGAATGCCGGCGTGGTGCTGGACAATCCGCTGCGCCTGGCCGACCAGTGGTCGCTGTCAGCCTCACGGGATGATGCATTTCATCATGACCGCCGCAGCCGCAGTCTGAGTGGCGGCGTCACGTTGCCTTACGGTTACTGGCTGTTCAGCTATCAGGCCGCCTGGAACGACTTTTATCAGCACATTCCCATTCAGGATGCACGCTATCGCTATGCGGGCAACGCCGTGGTGCAGCGCCTGGGCGTTAACCGCACCCTGTTGCGCGACGGCCGGCAGAAGCTGGCACTGGACCTGGGGGTATCGCGCCGGCGCACCGAGAACAAGCTGGCCGGGCAGCGCCTGACCAACAGCAGCGTGACGGTGGCCAGCCTGTCCGCTGGCCTCAACTACAGCCGCACGCTGAGCGGCGGTTACCTGACGTTGAACCCGACTGTGTCGCACGGCCTGAGTGGGTTGGGTGCAAGCCGGGACGACCCCGCAGCTCCTTACGCCGCGCGCAGCAAATTTCGCAAACTCAGTCTCAGCGCCAGCTACTTTTATCCGCTGACGCCGTCGCTCTATTACCTGACCTCCGCTTACGGGCAGACCAGCGCCGACAACCTGTACAGCGGTGAGCGCATTTCCCTTGGCGGGCAGTATTCGGTGCGCGGCTTCAAGGAGCAGTACCTCACTGGCAACCGCGGCGCTTACTGGCGCAACGAACTCAACTGGCAACTCGGCCCCGTGCCGGTTATAGGCGACGTATCGTTGACCGCCGCGCTGGACGGTGGCTGGCTGCGCAGCGAGACGCACCAGGTGGACGGCGGCAGCGTGGCCGGTGCCGCTCTGGGGTTGGCGATCAACAACAGGTGGTTCAACCAGGCGTTCACCGTCGGTAAACCGTTGGCACACCCGAACAGCCTGCAACCGGACCGCTGGGTGGCTTACTGGCAGGCCGGTATCACCCTGTAAGGTAAACGATTTATTGCAGTAACCGACACACGGCACGGACGTCAGTGCGCGACTGAATTTTATATTAAGAGAACGGACCTTCCTATGGACAAGCCTCTTCATCCGCTGGCGCGCGCCGTCAGCTACCTGCTGATTTACACCACGGCGCTGACGCCGCTGCATCCGGCCTTCGCTGCCGGCATCAACGCCGCCAACGGCAACACCCAGGTGCACATGAAACCTGGCAACGTGCCGGTGGTGAATATTGCCACGCCGAACAGTGCGGGAATTTCGCACAACGTCTATAAGGACTTCAACGTCGGCACGCCAGGCGCTGTGCTCAACAATGCCACCCAAGGTGGCAAGACCCAACTGGGCGTAATTATAGAGAATGCCAAAGGCAACCCGAATCTGAAGGGGAAGGCGGCGGAGCTCATCATCAATGAAGTCACCGGCGGTAGTCGCTCTGAGCTGCAGGGTAAACTCGAGGTGTTCGGCAACAAGGCCAACGTGATGATTGCCAACCCCAATGGCATCACCTGCGACGGCTGTGGTTTTATCAATGCCCCGGGCGTGACGTTGACCACCGGCAAGCCGCAGTTCGACAAGCAGGGCGCACTGGAGGCGTTGGAGGTCAAAAAAGGCGGCGTCACCATCGGGGGCAAGGGACTCGATGGTAGTGGCGCCGACTACGTCGACATCCTCAGCCGTGCCACTGAACTCAACGGCAAAATCAACGCCAAAAACCTATCGCTGACTCAGGGGACCAACCGCATCAGTTTTAAAGACGGCACGGTAAAACCCATTGCCGGCGACGGGGCCAAACCGCAACTGGCGGTCGATACCAAGGCGCTGGGTGGCATGTACGCCAACAAAATTCGCCTGGTGGCCACCGAGGACGGTGTCGGGGTGAACCTGAAAGACCTCACCAGCCAGCAACGCGACATCACGCTCAGCGTCAACGGCAAGATTGCACTTAACGGCACCACCCACAGCAAAACCGACCTCAACGTTAGCGCCCGGGAATTGCATATTACGCCAGGCTCGGTGGTACAGGCAGACGGCAACGCTACGCTGGCCGCCACCAAACTGGTGAACGATGGGCAAACCAGCACCAGCGGCGACATGCGTATTTTCAGCGACCATGTGCGCAACGCGGGTAGCAACGCCAAACTTCACGCCAACAAAAACCTCTGGATACAAAAGGATGCGCAGGGCAACAAGGCCAACTACGTCGAGAACCGCTCAGCCACCATCAAAACCAACAGCGGCGACCTGGTCATTCGTACTAACAAACTCGATAACGTGCGTCAACAGTTCGCCATTTCCTCGACCAAGGCACCGAAAGACAACAAAGATATTGATCGTTGGCTTGCTGACGGCGTTTATCAGGACCAATTCGACTACCGATTCTTTGACTACCTGGCCGAGTTCGAAGACAAGAGCTTCACATGGCTGGGGCATATCGATTTCAAAAAAACGCCCTGGGTCAACAGTGAACGCGCACTTTTTACCGTGGTGAGCGACAGCAAACCGGCTGAAATCATTTCAGGTAAGAGCGCCTATATCAATGCGTCGGAGCTTTGGAACCACGTCAGTACAATAAAAACGGCCAACGATCTGATTTTAACTGGCAATAATCTAAGCGTCCGTAGTGAGACCATTGGCAACCTGAATGATTTCGCCTTGCTCGAACAGAAAACCCCCAATCCGAACATCGTACTGGGGCATAAATGGCAGGATGCAAAAACAACGACGCCGGAATACATCCTCTACGTCAGGAAAGGCACACAGAAAAGTTGGACTACAGAAGGATACCCTTCGTCTTTGCTGCAGGCTGGCGGCAACTTGGTGGCTGATGTCAAAAAACAGATTGAAATCAAAACGCCAACGCCCAACGAAAGTCAGCTCAATGACGTCAAAACGACCGGTCGCCCGGAAACTGTCAGGGCGCAGAATGTGCTGCTGCACGCGGCCAATATCGTCGATACCGATGCCATAAACGCGACAGGCAACATCACCGCCATTGCTGAAGACCGCATTGTGCTGGGGCAGGGTATTTTGTCCGCCGGCAAAGAGCTGAGTTTGAGCGCTGGGAATACTATCGATGCCTGGCAGAGCAAACTAAAAGGGCAGGATGTTACTCTGACCGCCCGTACCGGCGAAATAAAGGTGCACACCAGCGAGAAACCCCACTATTACCATCCTGACGGGGTGCGCTGGCTGGGCAGCCTGGAAGCCTCGCGCGACTTGACGCTGACGGCGGGCAGCACTATAACCCTGGTCAATACACTGCTAGCGCAGAGTCGTAATATCAGCATGACCGCCCCCGGCAGCATCGGCATCATCAATAATGATGCTGTTTTGGTACGTAACCGTCCCGGCGAAATTCTGTCGGCAGAGAAGCGGTTGCAGTACTTCAACAACCTGCTCCAGGCAGACACCGTGAACGCGACCGGGTCGATAACGATGAACAGCGGCAGCGGCCTGTCGCTGAACGGCATCAAAATGACGGCAGGGGGGAATATCAACCTTAACGCCGCACAGAATATCGACCTTAACATGCGCCCCCTGAGTGATGCCTACCGTTCACTGTTTGTGGCGACCCGCACACCCGAATTACGCAGCCAGGTCAAGGCGAACGGCAACCTGCTGATTAACTCGGGGCGCGATATCGGCCTGCAGGGCAGTGAGGTGTGGGCAGGCAGCAATGCGACGCTGATTGCGGGACAGACACTGTGGCTGGCAGCTGTAGGTTATTCCGCTATCAATGCGGCCAATGACAACAACAAGGACGACCGCCAGTGGGCCACGCGCCTTCACGGTGGTAAGTCACTGACCCTGTCCGCCAATCGCGATATTCTGACCTATGGCTCACACCTTTCGTCTGACGGCAATATGACCCTGACCTCTGGCAGGGACATGCGTTTCGAGGCGGTGCAGAACCATACCTATCGCGAGGGCGGCAACGAGTTCACCGAAACGCACTCCCAGCAGGGCACAGAATTGAACGCCGGCGGCCTGATGACGGTGATTGCCGGTGGCAGCATTCTGTTCCAGGCGACCAAATTGGTGGTCAAGGGGCTGGGTGCCAACTGGAAGCCGCCGGTCGCGGTGACGGACTGGGGCGGCCGCATCGCCGTTGCCGAGCAGCAACTTCAAAATGCGCAGCAGCGTATCAATCAGGCCCAGCAGGATAAGAATCGTGCTGAACAAGCGAAAAACGGTAAAAGCAATGAGTTAAATACGCTGCAGCGTGATATTAACGCGCTAAAACAAAGACAGGCAGAGAACCTCAGGAAGGTTCAGGAGTTTTCCGCCAAGCATGGCAAGTTGATGGAAATTCGCGATTGGGGGTTGTGGCAACAAAGTGCTGACCTCGCTGCAGAAGGTATCGGCATCACCCATGAACTCCTGGAAAAAGAAAATCGCGCAAACCCACTGCCTAATGAAATCAACGTAGAGCAGGCGGCATACAATGATGCGCAACAGCGTTTGTCGCTAGCCACTAGTGATAGAGATGGCGCACAAACTCGCCTTACTGTCGCCCGCCAAGAAGCTCAGAGCAAGGGGGCGGACGAGGCCAAACAAAAGGCCCAGGTCGACGCTCATAATCAGGCTGAAGCCATGCGTGCCGGCAATATGGATATCGCCGCCAAGGGCGGTTATCTCTACGCCCAGGCAATGGAAGAGTCCAGCCACTACGAGAAAACCGAGAAGAAACGCAAATGGTGGGGCAAAAAAACCGAGGTCAAGCAAACCCGCCATGACGTGACCAACAAGGTCACCGAATTTAGCGCCGCCGGCAACATCACCCTGATGAGCCGTGACGACAGCACCTATGAGGCGAGCAAGATTGAGGCCGGCAAGAATGCGAAGCTGACCAGCACCCATGGTCAAGTCAACTTCAAAGCGGTGAAGAACACCAGCTTCGAGCAGACCGTCACTAATTCAAAAGGCTTCTTCATCAAGCAGGCCAATAAAGGGTACGAAGACAACAAATGGGTGCTGCCGAGCATTCATGCCGGCGGAGCATTGACGGTCGATGCCGCCAAAGGCGTCAGCGCCGACGTGAAGGTGAAAAACGGCCAGGTGCTGCAAAGCGCCATCGATGCACTGGGTAACACGGCGGGCACCACCTGGGTCAAAGATCTGAACAAGCGCAATGACGTGCAGTGGAATAAGGTCAAGGACGCCTACGACAGCTGGGATTACAAGAGCCAGCATCTGAACCCGGCGGTGGCGGCAGTGATTGCCATCGCGGCAGCCGCAGTGACGGCGGGCAGTTCGCTAACGGCGCTGGCGGCCAGTAATGTCGCCGGGGCCATCGGCGGCGGCGCCGTTACCAGCGGCGCGGTCACGGCTGGTATGTCATCGTTGGCCTCTCAGGCGGCGGTGGCGCTGGTCGAAAACAGAGGCAATCTGTCAAAAACCCTGAAAGTGCTGGGCAGTAGCGAGAGCGTGAAGGCGACGGCCACGGCAATGGCAGTGGGGGGCGCGCTCAACGGCTTCGACAGTGCGATGGGCTGGAGCAAGGACGCGGCGGGCAAACCGCTCAACCCGAACAACGTCAAGCTGCCACAGCTGAGCAATGGCGACTGGAGCAAGGTGGCGCAGCGTGTGGCTGGGCAATCGGTCATCAGCTCTAGCCTGAATACGACCATCAATGGCGGCAGCTTCAAAGACAATTTGACCAATGCGCTGCTGGTGAATATTGGCAGCCAGGTTCAGGCTGAGGGTGCCAACCTGATAGGGGATAACGGTCAGGTTCTCGGTGTACCGGGCCGGGCCGTGAGTCATGTGGTGCTAGCGGGAATCAGCGCGGAAATCGGCAGAGGAGACGGTAAAGGGGCCGCTGCCGGCGCATTGGCGGCGGAACTGGCCGGGGTGATCATCAACGATAACCTGGTAAAAACCGAAGGATGGCAGGAGCGTCAGTCACAAATCAGCCGTGTTGCAGGTGCCTTCGCGGGAGCTATAGCTACCGGCAAAGCCTCGGGTACCAACAGCGGTGCAAACGCGGGTGAATTTGTTGAACGCTTCAATCGCCAGCTGCATCAGGAAGAACTCAACGCTATTAAAGTGCTGTCGAAGGGCGACAAGGAAAAAGAAGCGCGTCTGATGGCAGCATCTTGCCGAAAAGTAGCCTGTACTACGCAGGAAGCGTTAAACTCGGAAGAGCGCAAGCAGTTTGAAGACCTGATGAAGAAATACCCGTCAACGCGGGACGAAGATGGGCTTATTGCCAACTACTGGGTGCAAAAAGAGCGTCAGCGCTTCGGCAACTACCCGGCGTTTGCCGGTTATGACAGTGAAAAGTTATTCACGTATGACTTGGGTGACCAGATAACCGACGGCCAGCTGTTTGCACGAAACCAACAGATAGAGCAAATCAGCAAGCTGACCGGGTGGTCACCGAACTGGGTGAATGCCTCGGTGATGGCAGTTTCTATCGCCAGTACGTTTGCCGGTATGGGTAAAGCAAATGTCGGCAACCAGTATCTGTCATCAAAACTGGTCGGGCCAACCAACGCCTGGAAAGGGTATTTGGTCAATGAGAAGACCATTCAGCAGGCGGCTACCTTCAGACAGCAGGTGTTGGATGCCAGGGCGCCGTTTTCACAAAATATCAGGAAGACGGGGAATGCCGCCGTTGCAAAAATCGATGTTCCTGGTATGCCGAAAACACTCGCTGCACACAGCCGTGTCGACGTAGCAGACAAAGGCTTTATAGGGAAAGGTAGCGGCAATTTTAAATTTAACACCATCAACAATTCAAAGGGTGAACCAATACCTCGAAATACAGACTCGGAGTACAAAATCCTGGACAACCTGGCTGATAAACTGGGTAACAATGTGGCAGCCAAGGGAAAAGTCACCATTTTTACTGAACGTACTGCATGTGGGAGTTGTTTGGGCGTCGTGGATCAATTTCAGAAAAAATACCCCGGGATCAAAATAGATGTCCTTGACAACAACAATGTAATGTTAATTCCTGGGAGGTTGAAGTAATGGACGAAGAACGTATGACTTACGGTGAAATACGAGAAATGATATTAGGATGTTTCTATGATTGCTGTAGAAACATACTTTACATTAATAAAAAGACTGGTGAAAAATCATCTTATGATGGCCTGGAAATTGGGTATGCAAGCTATCAATGCGAAAATACCCCTTTTTCGCCGATAGAAAAGCTAATGTTCGAGGTATTTACTCTAATTTTAAGGGCCGGAAGAGGGCCGAAGAAAGCAGAAGACATCACTCGTGATGGTATCTATTTGATTATAAACGAAACGCCTTTGAGTATTCTCATTAAAGACATCTCTGATGACGAAAAAAGGGACTTGCTTTATGATATGGAGTTGCTTGGATTGCTTGAGAAGCCTGAGTAACTTCCTGTTCCCAAAAGTATGAGATTAAGCACGTTTTGCGCATGCTGGTGCTAGCGAAGGTAACCAAGTAACACTGCAGGCCAGGATTGTCGTAAATCTAACGTCCTTACGAACGGCTCTTTGGAGCCGTTTTTCTTGATTTTGTATTCCACATAAACGTCGACATATCTCACCGAGCGATGGCCATCCTCGGGTAGCTGGCGCACCAACTGGAAATTTACTCTATCCATGAAGCCTTTTTGTGGCCTTACCGGCGTCCCCGCTGCGCAGTTGAGGCCTCGTCTGCCAGCTGCGTGATGAAGTACGGTACCGCGCCTCCTTCGCAGACTCTGTACGTGGCTTAGGGTGAGTTTTGGCGAATACAAACCTAAACATTATTACTGCCGTTATCCATTAGTTCACGCCAATACGCGATGAACCAAAAAATTGCCCTCAATAAATGAACGGGGTGCCACTAAGTGTAGTTCAGACATCGTAAAGGCGGTGGTCATGGGTGCTGACCGCCGGGCTGGTTTTATGGGGACTGATGCGTTTGACCGAGGCGCGTACCGCCAGTTTGCCGTGCAGCAGCAGGTTACAAGGCGGTGCATCGGCGCGCAGCATGCGGCGTTGCAGCAGTTGGATCGCCTCATAACCCAGCTCGTCGCGCGGTACCTGCACCGAGGTGAGCGGCACGTCGTGAATTTCCGCCAGATTGAAGCCGTCGGTGCTCATCACCGAGATATCCCCCGGTACGCTCAGCTGCAGCTTGTTCAGTGCTTTGACCGCGCCGACCGCCATGTAGTCGCCACCGGCAAGAATGGCCGTTGGTAGCTGCGAGCGGTGGCTCACCCGGTTGATAAAGGTGGTAAGCGCCTGTTCGGCTTCTTCGCTGCCGAAGCCGGAAGTAGTCACCAGATGGCGGCCGTCGTCAAAGGCGATATTGTGCCGCGCATAGGCTTGTTTAATACCCGCCAGCCGCAGTTCCATGGTGTGGCGGCGCAGGCATTGCAGATTCAAAATATGGCTGTGCCCTTGTTGCATCAGATAGTTGGCGGAGAACTCGCCAATCAGTTGGTGATCGGGTGACACGCTGTCGAGCCGCATCTGGCGGTCGGTGCAGTTAATCAGTACGCAGGGTTTATTCAGGTCGGCAGCCAACTGGTGAATGTGTTCGTCATCGATGCCGATAATCAGCGCCGCCTGAGTTTGCGGATCGCTCATTTTTTCCAGAAACAACGCGCCGTCGCTGTGCAGTTCTTCCAGCCCACAATAGCGGATCCGCACTTCATGCTCAGCTAATGCGGCGGAGATCCCCTGGATCACCTTGTAGTAGAAGATATCGGTGCGCACATCAAAAGCGCGCTGGGGGGCGAAGACCATCACGTTATTGAGCATCAGCCTGCCGCTGGAAATGCCCTGCAGAATGCCGTTCTGTTGAGCGCAGGCCAACACCTTTTGTCGAGCTTCGACGCTGGTATTGGACTTACCGGCTAATACACGTGAAACGGTGCTGATCGACAGCCCGGTTTGCCGGGCAATTTCCTGTATTTTCAGCTTTCCGTTCATTCTGTGATCTCCTTCAAATTCGGTAATGAAAATATTTTCACGGTGTTTTTTCAGCGTACTGTCAGGCTTATGTCGCCATTATGGCGAGCTTTTATTCTATGCATGAGAATTTTTGCAAAAAACCTCGTTTCGCTCACGCTTCCGGCTGGTTAGTCTGAATTGGTATACCAACTTTATAGATTTATCAGTCCAATTGATGGGCTGAATTATAAATAAAACGAAAATAAATCATGTGGTTGTGATCGTGATGCGTTGGTCTTTGTCAGACATACCGCAGTTTTCCACGGCCCATACCTTCGATACCAAAACGTACCCTACCAAAAGGCGCGCTGTTGCACCGGGCAGCCGTCGTGGAGAGAAGACAGATGAGTGTTGAAATTAATCAAAGGGTCGCCGATACCGGCCGGCGCAAGTTCAAATCGCTGCGCTGGTGGATGTTGGCGCTGTTTTTACTGGGCGTAACGGTCAACTACATCACCCGTAATTCGCTTGGCATTCTGGCACCTGAACTGAAAACCAGCCTCAACATGACCACCGAGCAGTACTCCTGGGTGGTGGCGTCGTTCCAACTGGCCTATACGGTATTTCAGCCGATCTGCGGCTGGCTGATCGACGTGATTGGCCTGAAGATGGGCTTTCTGATCTGCGCCAGTATCTGGGCGGTTGTTTGCATGCTGCATGCCGGCGCGGGCAGTTGGCTTCAACTGGCTATCCTGCGGTTCTTTATGGGCGGGGCGGAAGCGGCGGCCACGCCGGCCAACGCCAAGGCGATTTCCGACTGGTTCCCTAAAAAGGAGCGGCCGATCGCCGCCGGTTGGGCGGGCGTCGGTTTCTCTATTGGCGCCATGCTGGCTCCGCCAATTATCGTGATTGCCCACGTTTCCTTTGGCTGGCAGGGCGCTTTTTTGTTCTCCGGCGCGCTGGCGTTGATCTGGGTAGTGTTGTGGTGGTTGTTCTATCACTCGCCGCAGCAGCACCCCAATCTGAGCCAGCAGGAACTGGATCTGATCCGCGAAGACAATGAGCCGGAACTGCCCAGATTGCCGTTTCTCAAGTCGCTGGCGATTTTGTGCCGCAACAAAAAGTTCTATGGCATCGCCATTCCGGCCTTTCTCGCCGAACCGGCCTGGGCAGTGTTCAGTTTCTGGGTGCCGCTGTACCTGGCCACCGAGCGCGGCATGGACTTAAAGCACATCGCCATGTTTGCCTGGCTGCCGTTTTTGGCGGCGGACATCGGCAGCGTCGCCAGCGGCTATCTCACCACCCTGTACCGCAAATGGTTCGGGTGCAGCCGCGTCAACTCGGTGGTCGCCAGCTCGGTGACGGGCGCCTTTATGATGGTTTCGCTGGCATTTGTGGCGATCACCAAAGATCCCTACGTGGCGATCGCCCTGATCTCGATCGGTGGCTTCGGGCACCAGGTGATCTCCTGCATGCTCAGCGCGCTGGTGGTGGAGTCGTTCGATAAAAACCAAATGGCGACCGTCAACGGCATGCGCGGCTCCAGCGCCTGGATCGCCAGCTTCCTGTTTACGTTGCTGATCGGTGCGGTCTCCGACACCGTCGGTTTTAACCCCTTATTCATCGCCATGGGCTTCTTCGACCTGATCGGCGCCCTGTTCCTGATTGCTTTGATCGCCGAACGCGGCGGTAAAAAAACACTCAATAGTTAAGTTGGATGCCTATGAAAACCTTGAAAAACTGGACGCTGGCAGGACAGTATGCCGATCGTATTGAACTGCTGGTCGATGAACGCCATCTGTTTTGCCTGTTCGTATTGGAAAACCACCTGTGTCGTGTGTTGATCAAGCGCAGCGGAGAGCTGGCGCTGGATCGCACCTGGAGCATTGCGCCACAGACCGACGTGCCATGGGAAGGGCGCGACCGGCTGAGCGTCGCCGGTTTCAGCCTGCCGGGTTACCACTTGCAGCAGCATGAGGATCGGTTGGTGCTGACCACCTCTGCGCTGCGCGTGACCGTGCATCAGCCGCTGTGGCTGGAATGGGAACACTGTAACGCCGCCGGTGAATGGCGTCCGCTGGCAGCCGATCGGCCCACCAGCGCCTATTTGCTTAACCCGCACGGTGACGGCGTGGCCCATTATCAACGTCGCCATGCCGCCGAGCGCTATTATGGCCTGGGCGAGAAGGCCGGTGATTTGGAGCGCAGCGGCCGCCGTTTTGAAATGCGCAATCTGGATGCGATGGGTTACAACGCCGCCAGCACTGACCCGCTGTACAAGCACATTCCTTTCACCATCACCCGTGGAGAAGAGGCCAGCTTTGGGCTGTTTTACGACAACCTGAGCAGTTGCTGGCTGGATTTGGGTAACGAGATCGACAATTACCACCTGGCCTATCGCCGCTATCAGGCCGAGGCGGGGGATTTGGATTATTATCTGTTCCTCGGGCCAAAGGTGCTGGATGTCACCAAGGCGTTTGTGCGCCTGACCGGCAAGACACACTTCGGGCCAAAATGGAGCCTGGGCTACAGCGGATCCACCATGCATTACACCGACGCGCCGGATGCCCAACAGCAGCTACAGCAGTTTATTAAGCTTTGTCACCAACATGACATTCCCTGTGACTCCTTCCAGCTATCCTCGGGTTATACCTCGATCGGCAACAAGCGTTACGTGTTCAACTGGAACTACGACAAGGTGCCGCAACCCAAGCAGTTGAGTCAGGCTTTCCACGATGCCGGATTGAAATTGGCGGCCAACATCAAGCCGTGCCTGTTGCAGGATCATCCGCAGTATCAACAGGCGGCGCAGTTAGGGCTGTTTATCCGCGATTCAGAAAGCGATAGGCCGGAGCGTTCGAGCTTTTGGGACGACGAAGGCTCACATCTGGACTTCACCAACCCGGCGGCAGTGCACTGGTGGCAGCAGGGCGTGACTCAGCAACTGCTGGAGATGGGCATCGATTCCACCTGGAATGACAATAACGAATATGAAGTGTGGGACGGCGAGGCGCGTTGCCACGGTTTTGGCCGGCCGATCGCCATCAAACATATTCGTCCGGTGATGCCGTTGCTGATGATGCGCGCCTCGATGGAGGCGCAGCAGCGCTTTGCCCCTGAGCTGCGGCCGTACCTGATTTCACGCTCCGGCTGTGCCGGTATGCAACGTTATGTGCAGACCTGGAGCGGCGATAACCGTACCAGTTGGCAAACCCTGCGTTACAACATTCGCATGGGGCTGGGCATGAGCCTGTCCGGTTTGTACAACCTCGGGCACGACGTGGGGGGGTTCTCCGGCGACAGGCCGGACGCCGAACTGCTGGTGCGTTGGGTGCAAAATGGCGTAATGCATCCGCGTTTCACCATCCACTCCTGGAACGACGACGCCACGGTTAACGAACCCTGGATGTACCCTGCGGTGACGCTGGCAGTGCGCGAGGTGATTGCTTTGCGTTATCGGCTGATGCCGTATTTCTACACCTTGCTGTGGCAGGCCTGCGTCGACGACGAACCGATGCTGCGCCCGACCTTCCTCGACCACGAGCATGATGAGCGCACGCTGAACGAAACCGATGATTTTATGATGGGTCGCGACCTGCTGGTGGCCAGCGTGGTGGAGCAGGGGCAGCGTCAGCGGCCGGTGTATCTCCCGGATAACGGCGACGGCTGGTACTGCTTCTACAGCGGCCAATGGTTCAGCGGCGGCCAGGAGGTGCTGCTGGAAGCACCGCTGGAGCGCTTGCCGCTGCTGGTACGTGCCGGTGCCGCGATACCTTTGTCGTCGCGATTGGCGCATGTTGACGTGACGGCGGACGATCGGCGCGAGCTGAAGCTGTATCCGCTCAAAGGCTGTGGCAGCGCTTCTGGGCTGTTATTCGAAGATGACGGGGAAAGTTATGGCTGGCAGCAGGGCGATGCGCTGTGGCTGCGCTGGGAGATGCTCAGCGACACTCAACGCATCATGCTGAACATCACTGCCGAAGGCCGGTTCAAACCGGCGTGGCAGACGTTGGCCTGCAGTTTGCCAACTGGAGAGACGCGAGAACTGTGGATTAACGGCGTACCGGGCAGCCGTTTTACGCTGGAGTAGTAAAAGTTATACCCTAAATAATTGGGGGGGTATCAAGGCGGCAAGAACGCTCATCCCGACGAGCTTACTCAGGTAAGTGATTCGGGTGAGCGGGTGAAGCCAACACAGATGCGGCTTCAAGTATGACGGGATTATTCGGCCGCGCGTTTCTTGCGCGGCTTCTTGGCCACGGTGATGGTTTTCACCTCGCTTTCCACCCAACCATCCTGCAGGCGGGTTTTCAGCAGTTCGCCAACCTGAGCCTGCTTAGTGGTTTTCAGCAGTTCGCCGCGCGGGGTTTGCGTCACGCTGTAGCCTCGGGCCAGCGTCGCCAGCGGGCTGACGGCCTCGAGTTGGCTGCAGGCGACGCCGAAGCGCTGGCGCAGGCCGTTAAGCTGGCGATCCCATGCCTGCTGCAAACGGTATTCCTGTTGCTGCACGCGTTGTTGGTAGCGGTGAATACGCGCCTGCGGTTGCATCTGCGCCAGCCGTTGCTGAACCCGCTCGCTGCGACGCGAAGACAGACGCAGTTGGTTTTGCATGCCGTCTTCCAACCGACGTTGCAGTTTGAACAACAGCGTTTGTTGGCGCGCCAGACGCAGGTGCGGGTGCTGCTGCTGCAAACGGTGGTTGATGCGGGTGAACTGCTGCTGGCGCTGCGCCAGGTAGTAGTCCATCGCCATTTCCATCCGCTGTTGCTGTGATTGCAACTGACGCAGCAGTTCCAACTGATTGCGACTGACCAGTTCGGCAGCGGCAGAAGGGGTTGGCGCACGCAGATCGGCGACAAAGTCGGCAATGGTGACGTCGGTTTCGTGGCCGACGGCGCTGACAATCGGAATGCGGCTGGCGAAAATCGCCCGCGCAACGCGTTCGTCGTTAAAGCTCCACAGGTCTTCCAGCGAACCCCCGCCACGGCCGACGATCAGCACGTCGCACTCGTCACGGCGGTTGGCCGTTTCGATGGCACGTACAATCTGCAGGGGGGCTTCCGCGCCCTGCACCGAAGTAGGGTAGATAACGATGGGCAATGAAGGATCGCGCCGTTGCAGCACCTGCAGCACATCGTGCAGCGCCGCGCCGCTGGCGGAGGTGACCACCCCGACGCGTTTGGCCGGGCTGGGCAGCGGCTGTTTGAACTGTTGGTCGAAAAGGCCTTCGGCGCTCAGTCGCTGTTTTAACTGATCGAACTGCTGTTGCAACAGGCCGTCGCCGGCGGGCTGCATGCTTTCGGCGATCAGCTGATAGTCGCCGCGCGGCTCATACAGCGTGATGCTGGCACGCACCAGCACCTGTTGGCCATTTTGCGGGCGGAAGGTAGTACGACGGTTAGTGTTGCGGAACATCGCGCAACGCACCTGCGCGCGGTCGTCTTTCAGCGTGAAATACCAATGACCTGAAGACGGCTGGGAGAAGTTGGAGATCTCGGCGGAGAGCCAAATCTGGCCCATTTCCATTTCCAGCAGCTGTCGAACCGTCTGATTCAGGCGGCTTACGGTAAAAATGGAAGGCGAAACAGGTATCGACATGTGACCCAGATCAAATTTCAAAACAAGCACTTAATTGGTCGATACTACATGGCTGAAAAAGGTAATCAAGAGTTTTTGTGAGAAAGTGCTGGAGGCAACCGATTACGCTCTGTATAATGCCGCGGCAATATTTTATCTTTTTCACAGCCCACTCTGGTGAGATATTGCCCATGCTACGTATCGCGAAAGAAGCACTAACGTTTGACGACGTTCTCCTGGTTCCAGCTCACTCTACGGTTCTGCCTAATACCGCTGAGCTCGGCACCCAACTGACCAAAAATATCCGCCTGAATATCCCTATGCTGTCCGCAGCCATGGATACCGTTACCGAATCCGGCCTGGCCATCGCGCTGGCGCAGGAAGGCGGTCTGGGCTTCATTCACAAAAACATGTCTATCGAGCGTCAGGCAGAAGAAGTCCGCCGCGTGAAAAAACATGAAAGCGGCGTGGTAACCGATCCACAAGCCGTAACCCCTGCCACAACCCTGAAAGAAGTGAAAGAGCTGACCGCACGTAACGGCTTCGCCGGTTACCCTGTCGTCACCGAAGAGAACGAACTGGTCGGTATCATTACCGGCCGCGACGTCCGCTTCGTCACCGATCTGAACCAGCCTGTTACCGCCGTGATGACGCCGAAAGAGCGTCTGGTTACGGTGAAAGAAGGCGAAGCGCGTGAAGTCGTGCTGCAGAAAATGCACGAAAAACGCGTTGAGAAAGCGCTGGTAGTGGACGACAGCTTCCACCTGCTGGGCATGATCACCGTAAAAGACTTCCAGAAAGCGGAACGCAAGCCAAACGCCTGTAAAGACGAGCATGGCCGTCTGCGCGTTGGCGCAGCGGTGGGTGCAGGCGCAGGTAACGAAGAGCGCGTTGATGCGCTGGTCGCCGCCGGCGTTGACGTGCTGCTGATCGACTCCTCGCATGGCCATTCCGAAGGCGTATTGCAGCGTATTCGCGAAACGCGCGCCAAATACCCGGATTTGCAGATCGTGGGCGGCAACGTGGCTACCGCAGCCGGTGCCAAAGCGCTGGCTGACGCCGGCGTCAGTGCGGTCAAAGTAGGTATCGGCCCTGGCTCCATCTGTACTACTCGTATCGTAACCGGCGTAGGTGTACCGCAGATCACAGCCATCGCCGATGCGGTTGAAGCGCTGGAAGGGACAGGTATCCCGGTCATCGCCGACGGCGGCATTCGCTTCTCCGGTGACATCGCCAAAGCTATCGCGGCCGGCGCATCCTGCGTAATGGTCGGCTCCATGCTGGCGGGTACCGAAGAATCACCGGGCGAAATCGAGCTGTATCAGGGCCGTTCGTTCAAATCCTACCGTGGTATGGGTTCACTGGGCGCGATGTCCAAAGGCTCTTCCGACCGTTACTTCCAGACCGATAACGCCGCCGACAAACTGGTGCCGGAAGGTATCGAAGGCCGCGTGGCTTACAAAGGCATGCTGAAAGCGATCGTACACCAGCAGATGGGCGGCCTGCGTTCTTGCATGGGCCTGACCGGCTGCGCCACCATCGACGACCTGCGTACCAAGGCTGAATTTGTTCGCATCAGCGGCGCCGGTATTCAGGAAAGCCACGTGCATGACGTGACCATCACCAAAGAGTCACCGAACTACCGCATGGGTTAATTTCAGGGGCTGCGGCCGGCGCATTTGTTCGCCGTCCGCTGCTCGCATTGCTCATTGACTTTATGTCAACTGCGCATGCTGTGCTGCGGGCGACCACCAACTGTTTGGCCTCGCCGACTGAAACTGTCCTAACGTTTTAGATTTTCCTTTTTCTCTGTTGCTGGAATTCGCCTCACATGACAAAAAATATCCATAAGCATCGCATTCTGATTCTGGACTTTGGTTCGCAATACACCCAACTGGTCGCCCGCCGCGTGCGCGAAATCGGCGTTTACTGCGAGCTGTGGGCCTGGGACGTTAGCGAAGAGCAAATCCGCGAATTCAATCCGAGCGGCATCATCCTGTCCGGCGGCCCGGAAAGCACCACCGAAACCAACAGCCCGCGTGCGCCAGATTACGTGTTCACCGCCGGTGTACCTGTGCTGGGCGTATGCTACGGCATGCAGACCATGGCAATGCAGCTGGGCGGCCATGTGCAAGGTTCCAACGAGCGTGAATTCGGTTACGCGCAGGTGGAAATTACCACCGACAGCGCACTGGTTCGCGGCATCGAAGACGCGCTGAGCCCAACCGGTAAACCACTGCTCGACGTGTGGATGAGCCACGGCGACAAAGTGACCGCTATCCCGTCCGACTTCGTGACCGTTGCCAGCACCGATACCTGCCCGTTTGCCATTATGGCCAACGAAGAAAAACGCTTCTACGGCGTGCAGTTCCACCCGGAAGTGACCCACACCCGTCAGGGCCAGCACATGCTGGAGCGTTTCGTGCTGGATATCTGCCAGTGTGAAGCCCTGTGGACCCCGGCGACCATCATCGAAGATGCGGTAGAGCGCATTCGTGAGCAGGTGGGCGAAGATCACGTGATCCTCGGCCTGTCCGGCGGCGTTGACTCTTCCGTAACCGCAATGCTGCTGCATCGCGCCATCGGTAAACGTCTGACCTGCGTGTTCGTCGATAACGGCCTGCTGCGTCTGAATGAAGCAGACCAGGTGCTGGAAATGTTTGGCGACCACTTCGGCCTTAACATCGTTCACGTGGCGGCGGAAGATCGCTTCCTGAGCGCGTTAGCCGGCGTTGACGAACCGGAAGCCAAGCGCAAGATCATCGGCCGCGTGTTCGTTGAACTGTTCGACGAAGAAGCCTGCAAGCAGACTGAAGTGAAATGGCTGGCGCAGGGCACCATCTACCCGGACGTGATCGAATCCGCCGCTTCCGCCACCGGCAAAGCGCACGTGATCAAATCGCACCACAACGTGGGTGGTCTGCCGAAAGAGATGAAGCTGGGCCTGGTCGAGCCGCTGAAAGAGCTGTTCAAAGACGAAGTGCGCAAAATCGGTCTGGAACTGGGCCTGCCGTACGACATGCTTTACCGTCACCCGTTCCCGGGCCCAGGTTTGGGCGTACGCGTACTGGGTGAAGTGAAGAAAGAGTACTGCGATCTGCTGCGCCGTGCCGATGCGATCTTCATCGAAGAGCTGCACAAAGCCGATCTCTACAACAAAGTCAGCCAGGCATTCACCGTGTTCCTGCCGGTGCGTTCGGTTGGCGTGATGGGCGATGGCCGTAAATACGACTGGGTTGTTTCACTGCGCGCAGTGGAAACCATCGACTTTATGACCGCACATTGGGCGCACCTGCCGTACGATTTCCTCGGCCGCGTCTCCAACCGCATCATCAACGAAGTCAACGGCATTTCCCGTGTGGTTTATGACATCAGCGGTAAGCCACCGGCTACCATTGAGTGGGAATGATGAACCGCTAATCACTGACTATCAGTGATGATTTAAAAACCCCCGTTGCGGCTAGGCTGTGCGGGGGTTTTCTTTTTTCCGACGCCCACGAAATATTCCCTTTGCGCACCTCCTTGTATTCATTTTGGTTATACCAAAGATCCCTTTTTTGATTATTCCCTGATATCAGCACAGCCCTATACTCGGTCAATCCCTGCTCTCTGGAAAACCTGCCCCTGCAGCGCTACCCAGTAAAACACCAGGGTATGCATAAGCTTCGGAACTGGCAGAAGGTAAATTATTACTAATCAGTATGTTGATGCCATTTCATTCACCGGTTAATCCCGGGTCTTCCTGCCGGTGGTGGCGTGCTTTTCATGATGCAAGGTAATACAAAAACAAGAAAAGAGGATTTTTGCCATGAACAAACAATCCGTCACCGACATTGTCGATCAAAGCCCGATCGGTGGTTTACAGATAATGACGCTGCTCTTGTGTTTTATTGTATTGATGATTAATGGTCTGGATGCCAGCGCGATGGGTTATATCGCCCCTGAATTGGCTCAAGAATGGGGGATTGATCGCGCCGAGTTGGGCCCGGCTTTCGCTGCAGGTCTGTTCGGCATGTTACTCGGCAGTTTCATTTGTGGCCCCGCGGCGGACCGTTATGGGCGCAAAACGGTGTTGCTGATCTGCTCGGTTATCGTCGCTTTAGGCACCCTGGGTTATGCCTTTTCCTCATCGATTACCGTGCTTGTGGCACTGCGGTTGCTGACTGGCATGGGACTAGGCGGCGTATTGCCCGGTTGCATTACTCTGGTGTCAGAGTATTCGCCCATTCGCTGGCGCATGTTGCTGGTCACCTTGAGCTTTTCCGGTTTTACCTTGGGTATGGCGCTCGGCGGCTGGGTGGCCGACTTGCTGCTGCCGGTGCTGGGCTGGAGAGGCCTGCTCTTTGTGGGCAGTATCGCTCCTTTGGTGATGCTGCCAGTGCTGTATTTCATGGTCCCTGAGTCGATCTGTTTCCTGGCCAACAGGCCGCAACAGAGAGCTAAATTACTGCGGATCGTCGAACGGATTGGCGGCCATAGGAAGTGGCAGGACGTAATCTTTACCGACGGTATGGACAGAAAGCCCGGCGAAAAAAACCTGCAGCTGTCTCCCGTGGCGGCGCTATTTTCTGAAGGGCGAACCGAGCGTACGCTGCTACTCTGGCTGACCTTTTTCTGCTGCTTATTCTCGTTCTATCTGTTGAGCAATTGGCTACCCACGGTATTGCGCAGCAGCGGCTTTGACGCTCGGATGGCCTTACATGTTGCCGCAATGCTGCCGCTGGGGGGCATGATCGGTGGCATCATCACAGCACTTCTCATCGATCGAATCGGTATCGCCAAAATACTCCCTCCTTTAGCCTTATTGGCCTCGGTCGCGCTGCTGGTTACCGGCAGCCAGCTCGGCAGTTCTACCCGTTTATTGGTTTGCGTTTTTTTCGTGGGTTTTACCCTCACGGGAGCATTGAACAACATCAGTATTTTGAGCGCTGGCCTTTATCCCACCACGGCACGTGCGACCGGAGTGTCATGGGGGATCGGCGTGGGTCATGTGGGTTCCATCACGGGGGCTTATCTTGGCTCTTGGCTATATACCGTGGTTGGTGATTTGCAGAATTTTTTCTACTGGATGGCGATTCCCGCATTAATTGCCGCTTTGGCGTTGTTCTGCATGACCAGGAGAAAGGATCTGTTTGCGGTACAGGCGGATTCTTAACGACGGGTACGATCAAAAACAAACGGAGCTGAGGAGAGGGTATGAAGCAACTGCATGCAGAAATTGCTGGGGCAGGTATCGCCGGGCTTACGGCGGCGGCGGCGCTGGCTCAGCGTGGCTGGAGCGTGAGAGTGCATGAGCGTTCGGCAAACCTGCGCACCTTTGGTGCGGGCATCTATATCTGGAGTAATGGGCTGCGTGTGCTCGAGGCGATTGGAGCCTATGACGAAGCTATGGTGGGGGCACACGAAGGGGCCGTATTCCAGACCCGGGATCACGGCAACGCAACGATGGAGGATATTCCGATCAACAGCAGCGGTGCCCCACGTCTGGTTACCATCCTGCGCGAGCGGCGGCTGCTGTCTTTGCTCAATGCGGCTCGCCGCGCCGGTGCTGAAATTGTCAGCGATTCCGAGGCGGTGGGGGCGACACCGGATGGAAAGCTGCTGATGGCGGACAAGCGAACGCTGTCAGCCGATTTGGTGATCGGCGCTGACGGTATCAACTCACGGGTGAGAGAATCTCTGGACCTGCTGATGTACCGCAAGCCGCTGCACTATGGCGCGGTCAGAATGATGTTAAAGCGCGATGACGATGACGTACCGCCTGCAGATCGCTCGAACTACATTGAGTACTTTTCAGGCACGAGGCGGATCCTTTATACGCCCGCCAGCGCGACCGATCTTTATGTTGCACTGTGCTGCGCTGAGGACGATGTGGGCGCCTATCAGCTTCCGATTGTCCCGGCACTTTGGCGCAAATCCTTCCCACACCTTTCCGGCCTGATCGCACGTTTTGGCGAGGCCGGCCGCTGGGATGCTTTTGAGGTGCTGAAGCTCAAGGCCTGGAGTAAAGGACAGGTGGCGATCCTCGGCGATGCAGCCCATGCGATGCCGCCTTACCTCGGCCAAGGGGGCGGTTGCGCACTGATGAATGCTCTTGGATTGGCGGTCAGTCTGGAAAATAACCGGGATATTCCGGCGGCGCTGGCAGCCTGGGAAGCGCAGGAAAGGCCGTTGACCGAACATACCCAAGACACGGCGGAACGCATGGGGCATATGAACCTGTGGCCAGACGACGTTCGATCGGCCGTTTTGCGGATCACCGGACGCTGCGAGCAGATCGGCGCAGAGCGTATGAAAACGGCGTTAAGCCTGCCGACGGGCACTTTGGCCTGATCATTGCTCCGGCCAGAGAAACGGGGCCGGGAGTAACCACTTTTTTAGTCCGCCACCGCTGGGATATGGCGGTGTTCATCAGGGAGGTTGAAAAATGACGCTTTTGGCAGACGAAGTGTTTATGGATCCGGCACGCCTCAATGAGGATTACGATGCACGCGCTACGGTAGGTGTCGATGGCTTTGCCAAAGAAATGGCGCGTTATCGCTCGCAGTCTGAAAAGATGAAACTGGCTTATGGCCTCCATTTTGATATCACCTATTGCCAGAAAAGTGGCCAGGCTCTGGATATTTATGGGCCAACGGTGAATGGAAACGGGCCGCTGCTGCCCGTTTTTCTTTTTATTCACGGGGGATACTGGCGAGCGCTGTCGAAAGCAGATTCCGCGATGATGGCGGGCACATTGGCGGCAAATGGCATTGCCACGGTGGTTATAGATTATCCGCTTGCGCCGGCAGCCGGCATCGGTGACATCGTCCATGCCGTACGCAGTGCGGTGGCGTTCATTTGGCGGCGGGGACATGAGTTTGGGCTGGATCCGCAACGGATCTCGCTGGGTGGCAGCTCTGCTGGTGGCCATTTGCTTGCAACACTATTAGCACCAGGCTGGCATGCAGCCTTTGGCGTGCCGACCGATGTGGTGAAGTTTGCTTTTCCCATCAGCGGGCTTTTTGAACTCGCACCTTTGATGAAGACGCCCGTACAGGCATGGCTGGCACTCTCCGACACCAGCGTGGCCGATTACAGCCCGATGCGTCACATCCCTGCGCCGGGGTGCCCCATCACCGTTGCCTGGGCTGAAGGCGATCCGCCCGGCTTCAAGCGGCAGTCCGAAGCCTTTGCCTCTTTGTATAAAGCGGCCGGTGCGGAAACGGATCTGCTCGAGGTGCCCCATTGCAACCATTTCGATGTGCTGATGGAGTGGGCTGACCCGACTTCTCTGCTTTCCAGGACGCTGATCTCGGGAATATTCCGCAACCTCTGATCGCCTCCCTCTCATTTCTAGAGTTTCGGTTATCGCCGGGTGATTACTGGATGTACGCGGCCATTCATCGCAAGGAACAGTGAGGCAGGAGCCTCACTGTTCAAGCTGCTGGTTTTGCTCATCATATCTGCGCCGGCAGTCCTGAATAGCCTCCATATTCCCCATAGTCCACTCAAACAGAATAGAGAACGGCCCTTGCAATGACTGGCCGAGCGGCGTCAGCGAATACTCGACGCCGAGCACCCGCCCATCCAAAACCTTGCGGTTCACCATGCCGTTACGCTCCAGCTTGCGCAGCGTCTGGGTGAGCACACGTTGAGTGACGCCATCAAGGCGACGCTTGATCGCATTGAAGCGCCTCGGCTCACGCAGCACCTCCAGCACCATCATTGACCATTTGTCCGCGATCTGGTCGAGAATGATTCGGCTCGGGCAGTCAGCGCGGTAGACAGTTTCATTCGTCTCCATCGGTATCCTCCAGCATCCCTGGGATGCTTCAAGTGCGTAATTGACGCCAGGTATGCAAAGTATACCATTCGATCGGCGGCGCGAAAGTCCAGCGCCGATACCCTGACAAACAAGGACATCGACATGAAAGATACCGATTTCAGCAAACTCAGCTTGTCTCACGCAAAGGGGGTCATGACGACCACCCTCAATAATCCGCCGGTCAACGTGCTTGATGTGGCTTTGATGTCGGAAATCAGCCGCTTACTGCGTGCCGTGCGTGACGACCCGGATACTCGCGTGCTGGTTTTCCAGAGTGCGGATCCGGAGTTCTTCATCGCTCATGTCGACATGACCTTAATCGATGAACCGCACGCTTTTGATGAGCTGGCGCGTAATGCGCCGGAAGGGCTCAACCCGTTCCAGGCATTCGGTGAGTTGCTGCGCAGCCAGCCCCAGGTGACTATCGTTAAGCTTGCCGGGCTGGCGCGTGGGGGCGGTGCAGAATTCGTTGCGGCGGCCGACATGGCTTTTGCCGCCGAAGGGCGGGCAGGGCTGGCCCAATGCGAAGCCTTGATGGGCATTACGCCCGGTGGCGGCGCGACGCAATACCTGACGAACCGCATGACGCGTGGTCGCGCGATTGAAGTGGTCCTGGGAGCCGATCTTATCGACGCGGCGACCGCAGAGCGCTATGGCTGGATTAACCGCGCCTTGCCCGCATCCGAACTCGACGACTTTGTCGAACGCCTGGCGCACAACATTGCGGCACTGCCCGAAGGGGTTATCGCGGCGGCCAAGCAGGCGATGCCGGCGGCAGATCTGCGGGAAGGTTTTTATCGTGAGCATGAGGCCTGGGCGGGGCTTTTTGAACGTCCCGCAGCGGAGAGACGCATTCGGGGCGGACTGAAGGCGGGCGCCCAAACCAAGGTAGGTGAGCGCAACCTCGAAGGCCTGCTGCGCAATCTTGGTGCCTAAGCGGCAGTCTCAGCCGCAATCTTGCCGATGCCGGAAATGCAACGTCGGCAGGGTACAGCCCCGAACAGGCCTGGCGCCGGCTAGCAGGATGACCACTGCGACAGCAAGGCATGCAGCTTCGCGGGTTCCAGCGGCTTTCTTAATACCAGATAACCTTCCTGTTCGGCCTCTTGCAAAATGGGGGAGTTGAATTCCCCGCTGACCATGGCGCCGCTGGTGTCCGGCAGGCGTTCGAACAGCGCTTTCAATATATCGAAGCCGCTTTCACCGGAGCGAAGCCGTTGATCGCAAAGCACGGCGAAGGGGGTGAAGCCTGCGTCGATAATCGCAAAAGCCTCCTCGGCGGAAGCGGCGCAACGCACGGTGATCCCCCAGGTACTCATCAAACTCGACCAGGCGGAGGTGACCAGCGGATCATCATCCACCACCAGGCAGGCGCCGCTCAATGACTCATAGCGGGTAGGGATCTGGCTGTGGGTATAGGCGTTGAGGTTTTCTGGCGCTTTGACTTCGCCGGTATAGAGGGCAAAACGCATCCAGAAATGCGATCCCTTGCCCTCCACGGAGCGCATGCCGTATTTCACCTTCATCAATTTGGCGCAGCGGGCCACTACCGCAAGGCCTAACCCATGACCGGCGCTATCGATTTTCCACGCCAGTTCGGGGCGATAGTAGGGGGAGAAGATTTTGCCTTTCTCTTCGTCGGCTATGCCCACGCCGGTGTCCCAGACTTCGATCAGGCATTCTCCCTTTTGTGGGCGGATGGCAATCAATACGCCGCCTTTCTGGGTGTAGCGCAGCGCATTTTGTATCAGGTTAATCAGCGATTGTCGGATGAGCAATTGATCGCCCATCACGGCAATGCGTCGCTTGGGGCGCCATGTCCGCAGGGATAATCCCCGGCTGTTCGCTTCTTCACGGAACAGGGTTATCACCGAGTCAAGCAGGGTTCCAATATCGACATGGGTGGTCGCCGTACTGACGTTGCCGGACTCAATCTTGCTGAGATCGAGCAAAGAATTGAACATCAGGTGCACGGAGCGCACGCTCTGCTGCAGATCCAACAGCTGGGGGGTTAAAGAGGCATCGCGATTTTTATGGATGATGGCCTCGATCAGGAAACCCATGGCATGTACCGGTTGGCGCAAGTCGTGACTGGCGGTGGTCAGAAATTGGTTTTTATCGAGCAGGGCTTGTTCCGCCTCCTCTTTGGCCTGGCGGAATTGCTCCGCAAGGCGAGAGCTCTTCTCTTCGAGACGGGCTTGCTGAATAAAAAACTGATGAGAACTCAATGCGTGGCGGTAGATGGCGAACCCGTAAAGCAGGTTGAGCATCAACACAATGAGCATGACGTCGTTTAAACGCCAAATGATGCCAACGTTAAGCATGCCCCAGCAGGCAAAGAAAAACAGGGTAAAGGTACTGATGATGGGCGTCAAATGGGTCGCGTTCGCCGCGACGATGGCCGCGATGCTGATATTTAATAACAGGAAAAAATCGAAATTATTTATTTGTGGGGTTATTAAATATAATGAGGATATACCTATCCCATGTACGAAGGCGACTTTGTTGATATGTGGGAGCCAGCGGTTAAGAATAACGCCCGCATCCTCTTTCTCCGCTTCGCGTTGATATCTTTGGTGCCATAATCGGATAGCCAAAGCGCAGAATAAATACACTATTATCCAGCTGATTATCGGCCACAGCGGTTCACCCAGTAAATATATCCAAATAGCAAAGGGGATGCCGACGCAGGGCACAGCACTGAAACTAAAGACCAATCGAATAAACGTATTATTCAATAATCGGATTTGCGCGTGCGACGAAATGCCATCATCTTGTAAAGATTGAAGTAGTTTCATTCGGACGGCCCCTGCCTGCCATGCAGTAACGTAATAGCTTCTACCCGACTGTTTACGCCTATTTTTTTAAGGATATTGCTGATGTGCTCTTTAACCGTAGGTTCGGAAATAGCAAGCTGAGAGGCTATTCTCTTATTGGGAAAACCGCGCATCATCATGGTCAAAACGTCAATTTGTCGCGGCGTTAAATTGAAGTTTTGAAGATGGTTTTTGGCACTGGAAGCCTCCAATAGATTATCCATAGGAAACCAGCTTTGATTTTCTAACAGCGCAGCAACGGCTTTGGCGAATAATTCTGGCGGCTCATTTTTGAGCACGAAACCATGGCCTCCGGCATCACGTACCTTTTGGCCTATTTCATTATTTTCATCGCCGCTGACCACTAATAATCTTACCTGTGGGTAAAGCTGCCTGATCTCTTTGAGTAATTTTAATGCCGTGCCGTCGGATAACCAAAAGTCGATGACGATTAAACGCGGGGCGCCATTTTCCAGAATATGTCGATAACAACTCTCCTCGTTTGTCATCACGTAGGCGTGTTTAAATCGACAGTGCGTATTCAGGAAATTGGCGATGCCACTTGCCACCAACGGATGGTCATCAACGACCAACGCATAATCCTGCCCCAAGGGTATCTCCTTTTGCTAAAACCTATCAGATTGGTCTGACGACTTGTTATTTTCTACCCTCCCTACTTTAGGAGGGTTTTTTCGGTTAGGAAAGGGAAATATATTATTCAGGGATTTTGATAAGGTAAAACATAAAGCCATTCAGCATTTGGAACTGTTTGGTTACAAAGGACAATTTATGAGAAAACCACTTATCGCATTAACCGTTACGCTTCTGGTAGCTGGCTGTTCCACATTGAAAACCGATCAGGCAATACCGCTGCTGCAGGCGGAAACGGCCAAAATGCTGGGCCTGGGTTCATCGGATGAAATTACCGTCACCAATGTTAATGGTGCCCAACCCGACGCCCTTGGCGGGCAAAAACTTTCTTACCGTGCCACTACGGAGAAAGGACGAATCTTTGACTGCTCCTCGATGATGATGCCGGGTATTTTAGGTTCAGCCCCGTCGTTAAGCACACCAAGCTGTACCCCGGTCGTTACGCATAAATAATTCACCTGACGCGTTTAGCGAGGGTGGATGATCAATACCGATCCGCAGTTCCCATAATTTTGGCATCGAGACGTTAGCGCTGGGGGGCAATAAGCTAGTGTCTCGATGACAAATCAGCCTGTGTTCTCGCAAAACGCGCCGCGCATCCTCTAATGCATTGAGTTTTTCATATAAATAATAACTTTGATGGCATCAAGATAATTGGGCCGGAGAGAAAACATGAAAGATAAAACATCGCATAACTTAGCGGTAAGAAAACCGCTTTCGAAAGTTTACCTCGCACTTTTTTCCGCACCGTTGATATTGATTGGCCCAGCCGACGTGGCGCGTGCCGATGATGCTATTTTTGATGGTGAATCACGTATTACCGAATCTTTGACTTACACCGGGGATGTTTACGTCGGCCGTAATCAAAGCGGAAACCTGTTGATCGATAATGGCCAAATCAATGCCTATAACGTCAATATTGGCCGTCGTACTAATGGCCAGATATACGAAAGCCTGGTCACGGTCAAAGGGCCGAATGCCGTATTAAATGCGATCAATGACCAATCCGTTATGCACGGCAGTCTGAATCTGGGGCTGGGGACGTTACGGGTAGAAGAGGGCGGATTGGCGACGGCGGAAGAGATTATCGTCGGCACCACCGGGGGGTATGACAGCCATCTTAATGTCAAAGGGGCCGGTTCCCAGGTGATCAGTGAGAGACTCGGTCTCGGCTTCGGACAGGGCGCACGTTCAACCTTGCTGATTGAAGATGGCGGGGTAGTGACCACCACGGCCGCCGCCAGAATCGACAGCGGTTTTCGCCCCGACGAGGCTGACAAGCTCAACCCCAAAGCCACGGTGACCGGCAATAACTCTCTGTGGAATATCACCCAGTCGCTCACCGCCAATGGCGATGTGGACGTGCTGAACGGCGGTGCGGTCAACGTTGGTAGCGCGGAGATTGCCGGTGTTTCAGGCTCAAGAAAAACCGCAGAGCTTTACATCGCCGGCAACGGCTCACGCTTTACCAGTGCGGGCAATGTCAACGTAGGGGATTATGGCAACGGGGTGCTGTCGGTTGTTGATGGCGGCTCATTCTCTGCCGGCAGCAACGAATTGCGGTTGGGGGATACCGGGTCCGGCTCTAACCGCGGCGCGTTGATTATCGGCAGCCGAGGCAACATGGATACCGGCACCGGCTTGACCGAACCTACGCTCGGCGCGGCGGGTGGTGCGGGTACTGTCGATGCCCAAACGGTGGTCAATCTGCGTGGCGGGTTGTTCGGCAGCTACGTTTACTTTAATCACAACTCAGATAACTACGACTTCCGCAACAAGATGGTCGGCGAAGGCGAAGTCATCAACACGGCCGGCCAGACGACGTTGAGCGGCGACCTGACTCAACTCCAGGCGAATGTCACCGCACGCGGCGGCAAAATCACCATCGCCAGCGACATCAATACGCAGCAAGAAGACAACGTTTTCGATGTGCAGACGCTGAGCGCCGAGAATGGCGGCACGCTGATCCTGAACGCCACTGCCGGTTCTGACGTCAGCAATGGTCTGGGTTACAGCAGCGCCGCGTCAATCAAAGCCGGCGGGACGCTGGGCGGCAACGGCACCTTGGGGCAGACTGAAATCCAGTCCGGCGGCCATATTTCCCCTGGCGACGGCAACATCGGTACCCTGACGCTGAAACGCTATCTGAATTTCCTGGGTGAATCCTTCTATGATGTCGATATCGCCGGTGATGGCAGCAGCGACAAACTGGTCGTTTCAGGCAAAACCACCATCAGCGATCAGGCCAAGGTGCAGGTGACCGCGTTGGATCCGCAAACCAGCTATCAAACCGGCCAAAGCTATCGCATTTTGACCTCGGATGGCGGGATTGACGGTCGGTTTGCTGAAGCCGTCTCAAAATCTGCATTTTTGGACGTTGCGCTTAACCACAGCACCAACGCTGTGGATCTGACGATTGCACAAAAGGACGGTAATCCAGGCGAGGGCGGTAACCCAGGTGAAGGTGGCAACCCAGGCGAGGGCGGCAACCCAGGCGAGGGCGGCAACCCAGGCGAAGGCGGTAACCCAGGCGAGGGCGGTAACCCAGGTGAGGGCGGTAACCCAGGTGAGGGCGGCAACCCAGGCGAAGGCGGCAACCCAGGCGAGGGCGGCAAGCCCGGTATTTTCCAGACGGTCGCGCAAACCAGTAACCAGTGGAATACCGCCGGTGCGCTCTCGACGTTAACGCAAAGCGGTCCTTCGCTGGCCTTGTATAACTCTGTGCTGCTGTTGAGCGCACCGGAAGCGCGCGAGGCGTTCAATCAACTGTCCGGTGAAGTTTATCCGTCCATTCAGTCTAACCTGATCGCCGGCAGTAGCATGCTGCTCAACGTGTTGAATCAGCGCATGCTTCGCGTATTTGATAATGATGCGCTGCCTGTTCCACCGATGGCGATGACGTTGGTTCAACCGGCTCAGGCTGAAAATAACGGCGTTTGGGGGCAGACGTTCGGCTCCTGGATGAGAAACAGCGGTAATGACAACGTTGGGAAATTGGACGGCCACACCAGCGGTTTCCTGTTGGGCGCCGATCGTAAACTCGCTGACCACAGTATCCGCGTTGGGGGATACGTAGGCTATAGCCGTGGCGACTATGATGTCGATAGCCGTCGCTCCAGTTCCGACAGCGATAATTACCACCTGGGTCTGTACGCTGCAGGGCAGCAGGATGCCTTCTCCCTGCGCGGTGCGCTGGGCTATACCTGGCACCGACTCGAAAATGAGCGCAACGTTAATTTCGGCAATTACTCGGATCGGCTCAAGGCGGACTATGACGCAGACTCGCTGCTGGCGTTCACCGAAGCGGGTTACCGTTTTGGTCAGTTGGATGCGAATATCGAGCCATTCGTCAACCTGAGTTATATCCGTTTGCATACCGATAACTTCCAGGAGAAAGGTGGGGCAGCGGCGCTGAGCGTCCGTAATGAAACGATGAATACGTTCTATTCAACGCTGGGCGTGCGGGGATCTACCGAACTGCCGAAAAACGTCAGCCTTTACGGTTCATTAGGCTGGCAGCACGCTTACGGCGATAAAAATACGTCATCGCGCATGGCATTTGCCGGCAGCGACGCATTTATCACGCAGGGACAGGCGGTAGATGACAATCTGCTGGTGGCGGATGTGGGGGTGAGCGTGAAGCTGTCGCGTTCCACTACGTTGGCTCTCGGTTATCAGGGGCAGTACGGTTCTGATACCCAGGTCAATTCGGTCAATGCCAATATCAGATGGTCGTTCTGATTCACTGAGGAAAAGGGCCTTTGGTCTTGAGATGTCGTTGGGCAACTTTCAGTTTTACCTGGTTGCCTGGCGATATCTCTGCTCCAGAAAACCTTCACTCCCTGTCGAGACTTTCGCTGACATCAGGCGCTAGCGAAACGGGCAGGCGAACATCCTCGCAAGATGAGTGCTCAATCAGCTTAAACAGCACGTTCTTTTCGTCACCGGTCAAATCTCGCCATTCGCCCAGCGGCAATCCTGTCAAATCGACATTCATAATGCGCACACGCTCAAGTTTGGTGACGTGATAACCAAAGTATTTGCTCATACGGCGGATTTGGCGGTTAAGGCCCTGAACCAGCGTGATGCGAAACATCTGCGGCGCGACTTTCTCCACCCGGCATTTTTTCGTCACCGTATCCAGGATGGGGACACCGGCGCTCATCCCCTGAATAAACGCGTCGGTCAGCGGCTTATCGACGGTAACCAGATACTCTTTTTCGTGGTTATTGCCGGCACGAAGGATCTTATTGACCAGTTCGCCGTGATTGGTCAGGAGAATCAGCCCCTGGGAATCTTTGTCCAGACGGCCTATAGGAAAGGTGCGCTTGCTGTGATTGACGAAATCACCGATGTTATTTTGCACGTGCTTTCCCATGCTGGTGATGATGCCCACCGGCTTGTTCAGCGCGATAAGCACCAAATCTTCCGCATTACGTGGCTCAATCCGCTGGCCGTTAACTTGCACCACGTCCCCGACAAATACCTGAGCGGCCACGGCGGCTACGTTGCCGTTGATGAAAACGTTGCCCTGTTTGATATGACGATCGGCACTGCGGCGTGAACAGATGCCGCTGTCGCTAATGTATTTATTAAGGCGAATGGATGATTGAGTCAGCATGATTTCCCCGTAAAACGCGGACTATACAGTAACCCTTGAGGCCTTGCGAAGGAGCATATGGGGTAATGCGTAAACCGAAAGATCGCCCCCAATAAAATCGTGTGAATAATTTTTGCTCAAGAAATCGAATGAGCGAATCGAACGATTTAGTCGAAAGGTAATGAAAATGCATATTCTGACAGCCAATGAAGCCAAAACCCAGTTTGGCGATTTGCTGCTTAAGGCTCAGCGTGAACCGGTACAAATCACCCGTAATGGCAAGCCCGTTGCGGTGACTGCCGAAGATTACGAGCAAATTGAAGCGATGAAACTCCAACTGTTACAAATGAAGATTCAGCGTTCCCAGCATGATATGGCGATCGGCAATGCCGTTGATGGCGAGACGTTTTTCTCTGAACTGCTGGAGCAGGATAAAGGATAAAGGATAAAGGATAAAGGATAAAGGATAAATGGCCAGTTACCGACTGACCGGTGAGGCGCAAAACGATATCCTGGAGATTCGCGACTACACATTGAGCAACTGGGGCATGCAGCAATCCACAGATTACCTTGTAAGACTGCGCCAAGTATTAACCAACCTGACGGAAATGCCAGGCATTGGGCAGCATCGAGTCGAGGATCCAGGGAACGATGTTTATAGCTTTCCCTACCTCAGCCATATGATTTATTACGCTACAGCAAACAGCGAAATTACCATTTTTGCAGTTTTGCTCCAAAGCCGCGTTCCAGCCAAACATCTGCCTCAGCGGCTGTAGGTTCAACTAATGTGATTTTACTCTTCACCCACCTTTACCACCCGGGTATTCAGCGGTGTGAGCGTTTGCCCGACGCTGCCGGTCGGCGTCATGCGCGGGATCGGTTGGCCGCTGTCGCTTTCGACTAAGGTTGAATGCGCCTCTTGCTCGGCAAACAGATGGTCTTCCCCCCATTGGCGCAAGCCGACGATCACCGGGAACAGGGCTCGGCCCTTGTCGGTGAGAATATACTCCTGATAGGCGCTGCCGTCTGAGGCCGGTGCGATCTCCAGAATGCCCTGTGCCACCAGGGTGCGCAGACGGGTGGAAAGGATATTTTTCGCCATCCCCAGCCCCTTTTGGAATTCACTGAAGCGGCGCACGCCGTCGAACGCGTCGCGCACAATCAACAGTGACCACCAGTCGCCAATCACATCCAAAGTGCGTGCCACCGGGCACGGCGCATCTTCCAGGCTTTTACGTTTCACGTTATCCCTCCTGCCACACTATCTGGTTGCATTATAAAACCTCTGCGCGTAATGTCCATTGGGTTTAATAATGAAACCACTTTGGAGAAAACGATGAGTGACAAAACGCTGGATCCGATCTGCGTATCTCAGGCGAGGGGACTGAGTCGGCTGCCGGCTTCGCTGGTGTTGTTGCTGGCCGGCGCCAGCGCTTTTAGCGTGGCTAATGTCTATTACGCCCAGCCGTTGTTGGATGCCATAGCCCAGGAATTTGCTATCAGCGTGGCGTCGGTGGGTATGGTGATCACCGCCACCCAGCTTGGTTGCGCGTTGGCGCTGTTATTGGTAGTACCGCTGGGGGATCGCATTAATCGCCATCGGCTGTTAGCGGTACAGCAACTGTTGTTGATTGCCGCATTGTGCATGGTCGGTTGGGCAAACAGCAGCCTGCTTATGCTGATCGGCATGTTGCTGGTGGGATTATTGGGCACCGCCATGACGCAAGGACTCATCGCTTTTGCCGCCACGCTGGCGGCACCTCATGAGCGTGGGCGGGTCGTGGGGGCGGCGCAGGGCGGTGTGGTGCTGGGTCTGCTATTGGCGAGAACCCTGTCCGGCGCGTTGGCAGACGCAGGAGGTTGGCGCACGGTGTATTTTTTTTCCGCCGGAGTGACGCTGGTCTTGCTGCCGATTCTGGCACGTTTGCTGCCTGCGCCGAGCACGCCGCCTTCAACGCTTAGCTACACCGCCTTGCTGCGTTCGATGCTGACGCTGTTGCTGCGCGATCGCACGTTGCAAATTCGCGGCATGCTAGCGCTGTTGATGTTTGCGGCATTCAGCATCTTCTGGAGTGCATTGGTGCTGCCGCTGAGTCAGGCACCGTTCAACTTTTCGCATGCGGTGATTGGCGCCTTTGGCCTGGTGGGCGCGGTGGGGGCGCTGGCGGCGGTAAGAGCAGGGCACCTGGCGGACCGCGGCTTGGCGCAGGTGGCGAGCGGCATCTGTCTGCTGCTGTTGGTGCTGGCCTGGCTGCCGCTCGGCATGCTGGGTTATGGCCTGGGGTGGTTGATTATCGGCATTGTATTGCTCGATTTGGCAGGCCAAGCCATACATGTGTTGAATCAGAGCCTGATTTTCAGCGCACATCCGCAGGCGCATAGCCGGTTAGTGGGCGTCTACATGCTGTTCTATGCCATTGGCAGTGGGCTCGGCGCTTTTGCCAGCACTCACGTATTCGCCCTGGCTGGTTGGCAGGGGGTGTGCTGGCTGGGGGCGGGCGTCAGCTTTATTGCCCTGGTGTTCTGGGGCCTGACGCTGCGTGCGATGCCGACGGCGCCGGGAAAATGACGGCGTTCTTGATTCTGCCTGGCCCCTTGTTTAATCCGCAGTAAGAGAGGACCGGAGGGGGATCTTGCCCAAGGTTGCCAAGATCCCTTCTGTTCTGGGACCGAAGTCACACATAAAATCCAATACCCCCATTGTTTGTCATAATTCACCGCGATACTGTTGTGCAATCTGGTTTAAACCAATTAGGTATGGATATGGAAAACAGCTCAACCGTTGAATTGGCAAAGGCCAGGTTGAATGACTGGCTGAGCCAGGGGGCAATCGCCCCCGGTGACAAGCTTCCTTCGGAGCGAGAACTGGGAGAATTGCTGAACATCAAACGCATGACGTTACGTCAGGCGCTGTTGTTCCTGGAAAGCGAATCGAGGATCTTCCGCAAGGATCGACGGGGTTGGTTTGCGGCACTGCCGCGTTTTAACTACAACCCCAATTCCTCTACCAGTTTCAAACAGGCGGCTATCGAGCAGGGCCGTTGTCCCTCCTGGGACTATATGACCAAAGAGTGCGTATTGGCAGCTCCGGGGTTTATCAAAGATTTATTACAGGTCGACGCGGCGAGCGAGATCTACAAGATTTCTGGTTGGGGAGCGCTGGATAATCACATCGTGTTTTATCACGAAACCTTTATCAGCCCGCGAGTGGCACCCGGTTTTATCGAACGCCTGGGTGAGAACTCGTTTGCCGAGGTCTGGGAACAGGCTTATGGCACTTCCACGCGAACCCGTCATCTGGCCTTTAAACCCACCCGGTTATCCGGAGAGGCCTGCAAGGTGATGGGCGGAAACGCCAGCACCCCTGCGATTTTGGTCGAAAAGCATCGTGCCGATGCCGAACGCCGTATCGTGCAGGTGGATATCGAGCACTGGCGCTTCGAGTCGGTAGATTTCTTTATTAACTTATAGGTGAATATCATGGATCGCTTAACGGCGGAGAAAGTCCTTCTACGGGTGCATAACTTGCCCCTTTACCTGCATGCTTACGCCTTTCATCTCAATATGCGTATGGAGAAGATCCTGCCAGAGGATTTGCTGAGCATCGCCCATCAGCAGCGGTTGCGAGGGGTGAAGGTGCATGTGCTGGATGGGGAAAGTCAGGCGCTTTGCCATGCTGATGATGCCCGGCTGCGCCGGTTTGGCGGACAGGCTCGGCGCTATGGATTGGATATTCATATCGAAACCAGTGCCTCCGACTCACAAACTATCGATCAGGCGGTGAATATCGCGCTGAAATGTGGGGCCAGCTCAGTGCGTTTTTATCCGCGCTATCAGGGCCCTTTGCAAGAGGTGTTGGCGCGTATCGGTGCGGATATTCAGTACATCAAACAGCGTTATCAACACAGCGGCCTGAGTTTTACTCTGGAACAGCATGAAGATCTCAAGAGCCATGAATTGGTCGGCCTGGTCCGGGCGGCAGATTTCCCTCAGCTTTCCCTGCTGTTTGATTTCGCCAACATGATTAACGCCAATGAAGAGCCGCTGCCGGCACTGGCGGCAATGAGTGGGGAAATCACTCAGGTGCATATCAAGGACGCAATTATTGTACGAGAGAACAAGGGGATGGGGCATCGCGCCTGTATTTCCGGACAGGGAGATCTGCCATTCCGAGAACTGTTATTGGGGCTGATCTGTCTGGGTGAAGATCAACCGCAGGTCACCGCCTACGGGCTGGAAGAAGAGGTGGATTATTACGCACCGCCGTTTCGTTTCAGCGACGAAGGGAATAATCCTCCCATTCCATGGCGAGAAATGAGTGAAACAGCGTTACCGGAGCAAGGGTTGGAAGCGCGATTAAAGAAAGAATCTCAAGATGCTTTAAATCAAATTCACTATGTTCGCACCATCATTGACAGTTTAACGCAGCAAGCTCAGGAACTGCTAAATCCGGCATAATATAAAAATAAATCTATAAATCACATATTCATCGCTGATGAGCGATCAACGCTCGTCTCATTATCGGGTAAACAACACCGCTTATTAATTATTGGCTGTGAGGGGACTATGTTAACTAAAAAAAGATGGGCATTATTTAGCTTGTTGGTTTTATGTGGAGGGACAATCTATAAATTGCCTTCCCTTAAAGATGCTTTTTATGTTCCGATGCAACAGTATTTTCACTTGAGTAATGGCGAAATAGGCAATGCCATGTCGGTTAACTCGATTGTGACGACCATTGGCTTCTTCTTATCAATCTATTTTTCCGATCGTCTGCCGCGACGTTTTACCATGTCGTTTTCGCTGATTGCTACTGGCTTGCTTGGTATCTACCTGTCCAGCATGCCGGGGTACTGGGGCATACTGTTTGTCTGGGCGCTGTTCGGCGTGACCTGTGACATGCTGAATTGGCCGGTGCTGCTCAAATCGGTGAGTATGCTGGGGGATAATACTCAGCAGGGGCGTTTGTTCGGCTTTTTTGAAACCGGGCGCGGGGTTGTCGACACGGTGGTGGCCTTTTCTGCGCTGGCGCTGTTTACCGCATTTGGTAGCGGCTACCTGGGTTTTAAAGTCGGCATATTGTTTTATTCGGCCATCGCTATTTGCGTAGGGGTTATTATTCTGTTGGTGATGAAAGAAAGCCCAGAGGAAAAGTTACCCGCTAAAGAACAACCCCTCGTTAATAAAAAGCCTGGCATGGGCAGCGTATTGAAAAACAAAACGGTATGGCTGATTGCCTTCAGCGTTTTCTGTGTTTACGCGGTGTATTGCGGATTGACGTTCTTTATTCCTTTCCTGAGTCATGTCTATGCGCTGCCGATTGCACTGGTGGGTGCTTACGGGATCATTAATCAATACTGCTTAAAAATGGTGGGGGGGCCGATTGGTGGTCTCATTGCCGATAAAGTATTAAAGTCTCCCAGCAAGTATTTATTCTATACCTTTATTATCAGCGCCATTGCGCTGGCGCTATTGATCCTGTTACCGCATGAACAAATGCCGGTTTACTTGGGCATGGCCTGTACGCTGGGATTTGGTGCAGTGGTCTTTACCCAAAGAGCGGTGTTCTTTGCCCCCATCGGTGAGGCCGGCATTGACGAAGAACATACCGGTGCGGCTATGGCGCTGGGCAGCTTTATCGGTTATGCCCCGGCGATGTTCTGTTTTAGCCTGTACGGTCATATTCTCGATGCCTTCCCAGGACTGACCGGTTACAAGATCGTTTTCGGGCTGATGGGCATGTTTGCCTGTGCCGGGATCATAGTGTCGGGGCTGTTGGTCAGAAATATCCGCGCACGCGCAAAACTGACCCCGGCGGCTTCTGTCGCCTGAGCCGGGGGCTTTAATGAACGGGCACGGTTTGCGCTGTGCCCTTATTTTATTTTGCCGGGGAGTGCAGCAGGTAATATTCTTCCCCGCCGTCATTGCCGGTAGTGATGATTCGCCAACCGTGCTTGTGGTAGAACGCTAGCGCCTTCTCATTCTTCACCAGGCATTTCAGCGAACCGGTGGCGGTAAAGGTTTGTTCTGCCGCTTGTAACAGTGCGCTGCCGACGCCGAGCGGCGGCAGATGCGGATCGACATACAGGTTGTGAATAAAGTTGTCCTGGCGATAAATCGACACAAATCCCAGCCGCTTCCCCTGATCTTCCGCCACCCAAATATCTTCGCCCAGCGTTGAGCGATCGAAATCCTCCAGCCGGTAATCTTCGGTATCGCGCCACGGAAACGCCGCTTTACGCGAAGCCAGATACAGGGTGCGCAGGAAGGGGCGATCGGCCTCTTGGTATTTTCTTATCTGCATGGCGCCTCCTTTTTATTTTTTGACACTATAGCGCGATTGACCTCACCGGCGGCAACCCCAATAATGGCCGTCTTGACTCGGGGTGCCCTGCGCGATGTGCGGTGGCTGAGATTTTACCCGTATTACCTGATCTGGATTATGCCAGCGTAGGGAAGTCTCGGTGCCCCAACCGGTACCCGCCTTCTTGAACGCCGGTTGGGAGGAATATGCTCGCTCGACCTGATGTTTTCCCCGGCGCCCGCGCCGCGGCCTGTTTGACTCAATTTAAACGCCAATCGCCCCTGATCCATTGCCTGACCAACGAAGTGGTGCAGGAACTGACGGCTAACGTCCTGTTGGCGCTCGGCGCTTCGCCGGCGATGGTGGTAGAACCGACCGAAGCAGCGCAGTTCAGCCGACTGGCGGATGCGGTGCTGATCAACGTTGGCACCCTCAATGCATCACGCGCTGAATCCATGCTGGCTGCGGTGGAAGCTGCCAACGTGGCACAAACACCCTGGACGCTGGATCCGGTAGCGGTCGGCGGGTTGGTCTATCGCACCGCGTTTGCCCATCGCTTGTTGGGTGAGAAGCCGGCGGCGATCCGCGGCAACGCTTCTGAAATCATGGCGCTGAGCGGTTTGCAGGCTAACGGACGTGGCGTAGACAGTGCAGACGACTCGCTGGCGGCATTGCCGGCGGCGCGCGAATTGGCGCGCAGCAGCGGTGCGGTAGTGGCAGTAACCGGCGTTGTTGATTACATCACCGATGGCCAGCGTGACTGGGCGGTTACCGGCGGCGATGTGCTGATGACGCGGGTGGTCGGTACCGGCTGTGCACTTTCTGCGGTGGTGGCGGCATTTTGCAGTTTACCGGGCGATCGGCTCGATAACGTGGCGACCGCCTGCCGGGTGATGTCGCTTTGCGGTGAACGGGCCACGCGCCGTGCCGCCGGGCCGGGCAGTTTCACCCCAGCGTTCCTCGACGCACTGTATCAACTGCGCCCGGAGGAACTGCAATGAAACGCATTAACGCACTGACAATTGCCGGGACCGATCCGAGCGGCGGCGCCGGCATTCAGGCCGATCTAAAAGCTTTTTCTGCGTTGGGGGCCTATGGTGCCTCGGTGATTACCGCGCTGGTGGCGCAAAACACCCGTGGTGTGCAGTCGGTCTACAACATAGATCCGGCCTTTGTCGCCGCTCAGCTGGATTCCGTCTTCAGCGACCTGCGCATCGACAGCACCAAGATTGGCATGTTGGCCAACGCCGATATTGTGCAGGCGGTGGCGGAGCGTTTGCGCCATTATCAGCCGTCGTTTGTGGTACTGGATACCGTGATGCTGGCAAAAAGCGGCGATCCGCTGCTGGCGCCGGAAGCGGTGGATTCGATCCGTCGTGAACTGTTGCCGCTGGTGTCGATCATCACGCCGAACCTGCCGGAGGCGGCGGCGCTGCTGGCGTGCGCCCCGGCGGAAAATGAGCGCCAGATGCGCGAGCAGGGCCGGGCGCTCCTGGCGATGGGGTGTCAGGCGGTGTTGATGAAAGGGGGTCACCTTAGCGAAAGCGAAAGTCCGGATTGGCTGTTTACGGCCGAGCAGGAGCTGCGCTTTACCGCGCCGCGCGTGGCGACCCGACATACTCACGGCACCGGCTGTACGCTGTCTGCCGCCCTGGCGGCGCTGCGACCGCGTCACGACGACTGGGCCGGAACGGTCGCTGCCGCCAAGGACTATTTGCAACAGGCCCTGCTGCAGGCGGATACCCTGGAAGTGGGGCACGGTATTGGGCCGGTACATCATTTTCATGCCTGGTGGTAAGTCAACTTTTTGCTACCCTTGTGGTCTGACTAGATCCAGACCCGGCTTGGGCCGGGTGCAACCGAATTTTTTCTAGGGAGAAGGCCATGACAGGACAAAACGCACTTCGCGGCGCCATCTTCGGCGCGTTACTCAGCTTCAGTGTGGGTGGTTTCGCTCAGCAGATCGTCACCACCTCGGACGTGATCCAACAGCCGGGTTACCAGACCAGTTGGCAAAATATGGTCAAAGGTCAGGCTCGCTTGCCGGGTTGGGCGCGCAAGGGGATGGGAACCTCCACGCCGGCGCAGAGCCTGAGCTGGAAAGGGCAGAACTATCTGGTGGGCAATCTGTGCAAGCCGCATGACTGCGCCAACAACTTTATGATAGTGGCGTTTAAGGAAGACAAATCACAGGCCTGGGCCGTGCGCGTTGAGGTGGCGGATAAGCCGGAAGCGGTTGACCATCCGAAGAAATACGCCAAATACCAATGGTTGGGTAAGCCTGACGACAACATGAAGGCGTTGCTGAAACAACAGTTTGAGAATAATCCCGACTGGAAATAATCAGTTTTCGGCTGAAGGCATCTGCATTCAGCCGAATTTTTAAGGTATGTGTCTATTATTGAAATGAAATTTATATAAAATAAATCCTAGCGAGGAATATATTGCTTCATCATGAATTAATTATCTAATTGTATCTATGCTTTATCATTTTGTTTTTCCTGTTATATATATTCCTTTGCCATTTAATTGGTTGCATGATTTATGGTTATTTTTGCCTGATAACCTTGTTGGATTTATGGTTTTATTTTATTTAGTGTCTATGATCTTGTTTGGCGAATTTATTTCACACGAAATAAATAATCATTGTTAATTTTGCAATGGTGTCTGAGGTTAAATATCCAAACGGAGCATTATGATCATGGCAACTAATCACGTCACTCTTTCTGAAGATGAAAAAGCCTCTTTGTATTTGTTGGATCAAACGATGGGATTCACCGTGCAGGCCGCCTTGCGGGCTGCGGCTGAGCTGTGCGTGGCCGATCATCTGATCGACGGCCCCAAAACGGCCCAGGAGCTGGCAAGGAAGCTGGAAGTAAATAGCAGAATGCTGCATCGGGTCTTGAGTATTCTGGCATCGCGCAATATTTTTTCCGTTTCCGAAGACGGACGTTTCTCGCTTAACCCGGTAGCGCAATATTTACGTTCAGACTTGCCGGATTCACTGCGTGGCGGTGTAATGATGCTGACGGATGAAACAATGTGGCGTCCGTTGGGAAAATTGGCGGCAACGTTACGCGGCGAACCGGTATTTAAACAAATATTCGGCATGCCATTCTATGATTATTGGTCGCAAGAGGATATTCCTGACGCGGAAAATGATTTCCATATCGGCATGGCATCGATGTCGGCGTTGGAAAATAAAATTTTGATGCGTAGTTATAAATTCCCCGAGCATTCTACGGTGGTAGATATCGCCGGGGGATTTGGCGGATTGCTGCTGAGCGTATTGCGCGCCAACCCGACGGTTAAAGGCATTCTTTTTGACCAACCGCAGGTATTGCCAAGAAACCGCCTTGGTGAATTGGGTGATGATTCGCGTTGGGAAACCTGCGCGGGCAGTTTCTTTGAAGCCTGTCCGACGGCAGACTTTTATCTGTTGAAATTTATCGTCATGGACTGGGCCGATGAGCCGGCCAGTCGCATATTACGCACCTGTCGTAATGCGATGCACCCGCAATCGAAGCTATTGCTTATTGAACCTGTAATAGTGCCGAATAACACCGCCTGGGACAGCTGCCGGGAGCTTGATTTGGTTCTGATGGGCAGTTTTGACGGTGGGCAGGTGCGCACTGAAGAAGAACTGAAGGCGCTGTTGGCCAGCGCCGACCTGAAGCTGAACCGGATTATCGATACCGGTTGTTATTTGTCGATCGTCGAGGCTGTACCGAATTGATACCCGAGATGAATAGGCAAGGAGGAACCCGCATTGCTGCGGGTTTCTTCAGTTTAATTAGCCGATCCCGGCCTGATGCAAATCGTGCAGGTTGATCGCGCCGACCAGCACGCCGTCCAGATTGACCACCGGTGCGGCACTGATATGCTGTTCGTGCAAAGCTTCCAGGGCTTCCCCTGCGCGCCACTGCTCCGGCAAGCGATAGCCAGGGCGGGTAATGGCCGGGCTCAACGCATCCTGCAGGCTATTGCCTTTTACCAGCCAGCGGCGCAGGTCGCCATCGGTAAATACCCCCACCACTTTCTGCTGTGCGTCGCACACCGCGACTAACCCCAGCCCGGTGCGGCTCAGTTCGAGCATGGCTTCCATCACGTTGGCGCTTTCACTGACTTTCGGCAGACGATCGCCGGTGCGCATCAGATGATGTACCCGGTTGAGCAAACGCGCACCCAGGCTGCCGCCCGGATGTGAACGGGCAAAGTCTTCGGCGTTGAAACCGCGCTGGCGCATTAAAGCCATTGCCAATGCGTCGCCCATCATCAGCGTATTGACCGCGCTGGAGGTCGGCGCCAAACCCATCGGGCAAGCCTCGCGTTCGACGCTGATGTCCAGCATGCAGGCCGCAGCCAACGCCAGAGGTGACTCTTTGCCGCCGGTGATGGCAATCACCGGGATGTTATTTTCCGCCAGCAACGGCAGGATTAAATCCAGCTCTTTGGCGCGGCCGGAATAAGAGATAAACACCACCACGTCGTCGGCGCCAATCATGCCGAGATCGCCATGCAGTGCTTCTGCCGGGTGCACGAAGAACGACGGAGTGCCGGTACTGGCCAGCGAGGCGGCAATTTTTTTACCGATGTGGCCGGACTTGCCGATGCCGGAAATCACCGCCTTGCCCCGGCAGTTCAGCAGCAGTTCGCAGGCGCAGACGAAATTATCGTCCAGTCGCGCCAGCAGGCGTTGTGCTTCAGTTAGCTCAATCTCCAGCGTTTCGCGGGCAAAGGCCAGCAGGGCAGCGGCGTTACTCATCAAAATCTCCTACCAGAATGATATTGATCCCTTTCGCCTGCAATGCGGCGAGGTAATCCGGATTGATGTTTTTATCGGTGATCAGGGTATCCACGGCGCTCAGGTCGCAGACCACGTTCGGGCTTTTGCGGCCGAACTTTGACGAGTCCACCAGCAGGATAATGCGGCTGGCGGCTTCGCACATCGCCTTGCTGACGTTGTGCACTTCGTTAAAGGTGGTGACGCCGGCATTAAGGTCCACGCCGTCCGCCCCGATAAACAGTTTGTCGAAGCTGAACTGCTGGAAAGCTGATTCCGCCAGGCTGCCGTGAAAGGACGCCGACTTTTTGCGATAGGTGCCGCCGGGCATCAGGATGGTTTGGTCGTTATCCAGCTCCACCAGCGCATTGACGATGTGCAGGCTATTGGTCATGACCGTGATGTTATTGAACTGCGCCAGATGCGGCACCATTTGCAGCACGGTGCTGCCGGCGTCGAAAATCAGCGAGTCGCCGTCGTTGATAAGCCCGATGGCGGCATAGGCGATCTGGCGTTTCTTTTCGGTATTGATATGGGTTTTGCGGTCGATAGGCTGATCGCCATCGTCGCGGCTGAGCACCACGCCGCCATAAGTGCGGATCACTTCACCTTCCTCTTCCAGCAGGGTGAGATCCTTGCGGATGGTGGTGCCGGTGGTGGCAAAGTGCGTTGCCAGGGCATCCACTGCCGTTTTGCCATGCCGCTGCAGATATTCAAGGATAGCGGCCTGCCGCTGCTTTGGTTTCATAGCCCGTCCTGTTCACAAGAGTTGCGCATTTCCCTTCGGCTAACAATTCAATATGAAAGGTAATGTCTTTTAATGTGAAAATATCATGATTTAGGGGCAATCGCTAACGATAGTGCAGTCTGGCATGCGGGATCCTCGGGGAAGATCACATCCGGGCGAAGATCGCGCTGATGCAGGCCGTGCAGCCGGGCGATAGGTTTCGGTTGGGCAAAGATGGTCAGGCCACGCATTAACATGCTGCCGCAAACCCGCCGCTCGGAATCAAAGGCCAGCGCCAGCACCACCCGGGGTTGAAAGCGTCCGCCGGAACGCCCGACACCGACGGCACCCAGCCGGCACAGGCCGTCGAAGGCACGGTTGAAACGTTGGATCTGCCACCAGCCGAGGGCGATTTGCAGTAGCCAGGCCAGAACTGCGAAGGTGATCAATGCCTGAGTCATATAGCCTCCTGTTTGTTTTCCCTCTCCAGAAGGAGAGGGAGCGTTGACAAGATCAGAACATCACCTGACCGCCGGTAATGTTGATCGACTGGCCGGTGCAGTAAGAAGCCTTATCGCTGGCGTAAAACAGCAGGGTATTCAGCACGTCCTGATAGTCACATCCGCGTTTCAGCGGCACCTTGTCGGTGTAATACTTTTCAACCTGATCCGGCGCGATCCCCAGTTTTTGTGCGTACTGCGGCAGCAGCGACTGGAACATCGGCGACTTCAACAGGTTACCCAGCATTAAGGAATGCACGGTAATGCCGTATTCCGCCAGATCGAGCGCCAACGACTGTGTCAGCCCCACGCCGCCGAACTTGGCGGCGCTGTAGCCGGAGTTGTGCTTGCTGCCGACCTTGCCGGATTTAGAGTTGATCTGAATGATACGTCCGGCAATGCCGTCGCGGATCATCAGGCGAGAAAACTCGCGGGCACAGAGAAAATAGCCCACCAGATTGACCTGCAGCGAGCGGTCGAAATCCCCCAGCGGGAAATCGGTGATCGGTGCCGCTTTGGCGATACCGGCGCTGTACACCAGCAGGTTGGCCGGGCCGAATTCATCGTCAACCGCTGCCGCCAGCGCAATCACGCTTTGTTCGTCGGTGGCGTCGGCCTGGAAACCACGCGCGCTGCCCGCGCCGTATTGGTCGTTAATCTGTTGTGCTACCTGCCGGGCGTTATCCGCGTTTAAATCGGCGACCGCCACGCGATAGCCCGCCTGCGCCAGACCCTGGCACAGAAATGCACCCAACGTTTGGCCACCGCCAATCACTACAGCTACTTCAGACATGGTTTACTCCTTATGCGATAAATTTCAGCGTGCTGCCCAGCGGGATATCCGCCGGCGTGGTGCCGGATACGTGAATCGAACCGGGGAATTCGGCCTGTGGCTCGCCGTCGAAACGTACGGTGAGGTGACCCAATTCACGCAGGTTTTGAGTGGCGACGTCGCCAACGGCGGTGATTGGATAACGCTGCTCTGCCAGCTCCATCCACCCCCCGGCCTGCAATTCACCGGAGGTGTTGCCGTGCTGGTGGATGAAACAGAATTCTTCGATGTCTGCCGGTGCGCCTTCACGGAAGGTGATCAACATGTCATCTTGCAGCGCCTCGCGGGCGCAGTCGCCAATCTGGGTGATGGTGGTCTGGAAAATGGTATTCATAACGGCTCCCTGGCAAACGAAGTTATTGGTAGATGAAGGCGGATGCGGCCCAGGCGATCAGTACCGTCGGTGCGCCGGTCAGGAAACGTCCGACCAATACCGAAGGAACGCCGACCCGAACCGTATCCTGCTTGGCCTCCGCCAGCGACAGGCCGACGGGAATAAAGTCACAGGCGGCCTGCGCGTTAATCGCGAACAGCGCGGGCAGCGCCAGCTGCGGCGGAATATGGCCGAGGCCTATCTGCACCCCGACCAGTACGCCGATCACCTGAGCGATCACTGCACCAGGGCCGAGGAACGGCGATAGCAGTGGGAAGGAGCAGATCAGCGCCAGCGTCACCAACCCAATCGGGCTGTTGGCCAATGGCGTCAGGCCATGGGCGATAAAATCCCCCAGGCCGGAAGCCATGATGATGCCGATCAGCGCCGAGACGAACGCCATAAACGGCAGTATGGTCTTCAGCACCGTGTCGATGGTGTCGCGCCCGGCCTGGAAAAACACCGCCACCACCGATCCCATGCCCATACCCACTTTGGCCAACAGGCCGTCGCTCTGCTCGGTGATTTTTTTGCTGGTGTCGTAATCCCGTCCCTTGGGTTGCGACGTGGCTGTCGGGATCTGATCGGTAGCTGCTTCCACCCGGCTGATGTTGCTATCACGCACGCCGGAGACGTAAATATCCTCGAGGATAAACTTCGCCAACGGGCCGGATTGGCCGGTAGCGTGAATGTTGACCGTCGGAATACGGCGCTTCGGGTACAGGCCGCAACGCAGGGTACCGCCGCAGTCGATCACCATGACGCCAATTTCGTCTGCTGGCGGTTCGCCTTCTTTAAAGCCATCGACGGCAGGCCAGCCGGTCAGTTCGCTAATCCGGTCGACGATCGATGGGCGGGTACCGGCAGTGATGTACACCACTTTTTTGCCAGGTTCGATCGGCAACGTTAATGGGCCACCCCAGCCGCTGGCGCCTTTCTCAATACGGATATAAGCACTCATGCTGCACTCCACGAATTAAAGTTGCACCTGGCGATCCAGGCGGATCCCCATCTTGCGTTCGAACAGGCTGGTGGTGAGATCGGTGATCCAGCCGCGGAAAAAGTTGGTGAACAGCCCGACCAGAAAATAGCTCACCGCCAGCGGCCCCAGTGGCAGGCCGAGGGTGGTCAACCCGCTGGCAATGCCGAGATAAACGAAGAGTTCGCCAGGGTTGATATGCGGGAACAGACCGTTCATCGAGTGGCAACTGTAGGACGCTGCCGCGTAATAGCTGGGTTTGTATTTCTCCGGCATAAAGCGCCCTAGGCTGAGGGTCATCGGGTTGCAAAAAACAAAGGTGCCGATCAGCGGCAGCAGCAGATAACGAGAAACCGGGTTCCCCGCACAGCGCTGCGCCAAGCGTTCGATACGTTCCTGGCCTACAAATTTGATCAGCGCGTTCATAATGACCAACAGGCTGATTAACAAAGGTAAAATGCCCGTCACCATGCCGACAAACACTTCACCGCCTTTCTGAAACAGGCCGATAAACCATTCGGCTCCGTGGGTGATTAGCTCAATCATTATTATTCTCCTGTGATGGAAGGTATGGCCTGGAGCGAACGGCGGCTCTGTCGCCATGGGCCTTACACTAATCACTTTATGGATTCATTTGTTTTAAATAGATCACAATTTGAAAGATAAATATTTTATTGTGAAAGTTAATAATGAAAGAAAAATAACATTAAGCGGCGGGGGAGCAGAAAAGGGGAGCGGGGATCGACAGAAAAATGCGACAAAAAAGCCCGGCGAACCGGGCTGGAGAAACGAACTGGGTGTGGCTTGGGATCAGGCGATGGTGACTTTCTTGTCCAGGTAGGTGTCCTGAACGGCATTGATCAACGCCACGCCTTCTTTCATCGATTTCTTGAACGCCTTGCGCCCCAGAATCAGGCCCATGCCGCCTGCGCGTTTGTTGATGACCGCGGTGCGAACCGACTCCTGCAGGTCATTCTCACCGGCGGCACCGCCGGAGTTAATCAACCCAGCGCGGCCCATATAGCAGTTGGCCAGTTGGTAGCGCACCAAATCGATCGGATGGTCGGTAGTCAGCTTGCTGTAAACGCGGTCATCGGTATAACCGAATTTCACCGCGCGGTAGCCGCCGTTGTTTTCCGCCATTTTTTGCTTAACGATATCGGCGCCGATAGTGGCGGCAATGTGGTTGGCCTGGCCGGTGAGATCGGCACTGGAATGATAGTCCACGCCATCTTTGTTGAACGCCGGGTTGCGCAGATAGGCCCACAGCACGGTGACCATACCCAGCTCGTGAGCGCGCTCGAAGGCGCTGGAAATTTCTTCAATCTGGCGGCGTGACTGCTCGGAACCAAAGTAAATAGTGGCGCCGACCGCGACCGCGCCCATGTTGAACGCTTGCTCGACGCTGGCGTACAGCGTCTGGTCGTATTGGGTCGGGTAGCTCAGGGTTTCGTTATGGTTCAGTTTGACCAGGAACGGAATTTTGTGCGCGTAGCGGCGCGAGACTGACGCCAGCACGCCATAAGTGGAGGCGACGCAGTTACAACCGGCCTCAATGGCCAGTTCGACGATATTTTTCGGATCAAAATACAGCGGGTTAGCGGCGAAAGACGCGCCGGCAGAATGCTCAATGCCCTGATCGACCGGCAGAATAGACAGGTAGCCGGTGCCGGCCAGGCGGCCATGGTTAAGCAGGCTTTGCATTGAACGCAACACGGTGTTGGGGCGGTTGTTATCGATCATTATCCGGTCAACAAAGTCGGCGCCCGGCAGGTAGAGATTTTCAGCAGGGATGGTAGTACAGCGGTGTTGCAACAGGTCTTCCGCTTCCTTTCCTAACAACTGTGCAATATCAGTCATGATTAACTCCCGATTTAGCTTCTTCATACACCGGCAACCTAAGGTATCTGACCACCGGCGTAGCAAAAAGCGGTGATTGAAGCTGATAGAACGATAGTAATGAAATCCTGACGGCAAGGAGAAACAATAGATGCGATTGAGAGGAATTGCCATTTGCGTGGCCAAATACGTGGGGACGATCGCCCCACGGAAGATTTGTGGCTGATTATTCGACTTCAAACCACTCGGTATTTTGCATAGAGATAGGGGTAATGGAGTAAATCATCTCTTGCAGGTGTTCATGAATGGCGCGCTCGGCAGCGTCGGTATCCTGTGCTTTCAGCGCTTCAAAAATGCGGTAATGCTGTTGGATCAGGCTTTCCGGCGGCGAAACCTCGCTCAGGCTGAGAAAGCGCACCCGATCCATGGTGGCCTTGATGGTTTCGATGGTTTCCCAGGCCAGCGGGCAGTCGGCAAACTGGGTTAGCAACTGGTGGAACTCGTCGTCCAGTGCCAAAAACTCACGGGTTTGCCGATTTTGCGCCGCCAACGTCTGACGATGCAAATTATGCTCCAGCGTCATCAGCTGCTCCGCCGTGATCCGTTCTGCGACACGACGAACAATCGCGCATTCCACTGCCTGACGAATAAAGCGCCCGTCGGCTACCCGCTTGGCGGAAATCTTCATCACGAAAGTACCGCGCTGCGGCAGGATCTGCACCAGTCCCGCTTCCGCCAGCTTGATAAAGGCCTCGCGCACCGGCTGACGTGAAACGCAAAAGCGGGTGGAGATCTCTTTCTCAGACAACAAGGTGCCGGGGGGAATGGTGCAATCGACGATATCCTTACGCAGGAACCGATAGATTTGCTGATTGACCGGGAGGTTGTTGGTAAGGCTGTAGGTTTCAGACATGGTGAAGATCGGTAATCTGGCTGAGATTCGGGTGCCACCATACTAGCAGATTATTCTTTGATGGCGGGCGGATTAATCCACCCGCTTAATATGATAACTCAATGATGTCATTCGCTGGCCAGGGGCTTCGGCACAGTGACATCCATCATCGTGCTTCCGATGTGTTTTCGATGACGGGCAGCGCGGCAACGGTGGCTCGAGCCCCCTGCGCCAGCAGCGCAAGGTAGGCATCGGTCACCGCCTTGACGAACCGTAAGCTGTCCGGCAGATCGCGCCCAAACACCGTCTCGAGTTGCAGCAGCGCCAGTACCCGTTCGGCGCCTTCACGGCTGTTGCCGACCCGTTCGGCAAGACGTTCACGCAGGGGATCGTTGATTTCGATAACCTGACCCTGTTCGTCCTGGCCGCCGACGTAACGCATCCAGGCGGCCACCCCTAAAGCCAGGCAGCTAAAATCGCTGCCCTGTGCCAGGTGCCAGCGGATGGCGTCCAGCAAACGCTGTGGCAGTTTTTGCGTGCCGTCCATGGCGATTTGTCCGGTGCGGTGTTTCAGCGCACCATTGCGATAGCGAGCCAGCAGCGATTCGGCGTACTGCGTCAGATCCACACCGCTGACTTGCAGCGTCGGCGCCTGTTCCGCCAGCATCAGATGGCGCGCCGCACGCACAAAATGCGCATCCTGCATGCAGTCGCTGATATGCGCATAGCCGGCCAAATAGCCCAGATAAGCCAGAAAAGAGTGGCTGCCGTTGAGCATCCGCAGCTTCATTTCTTCGTAAGGCAGCACGTCGTGGACCAGTTCGGCGCCGACCTTTTCCCACGCCGGACGCCCCTGTGGGAAGTTATCTTCTATTACCCATTGGCTGAAGGGCTCGCAGGCGACAGCGACCGGATCGACGATACCACCCAGTAAACCTTCAATCTGCCGCAGCGTTTCCGCCGTCATCGCCGGAACAATGCGGTCGACCATGGTGGAGGGAAAAGCGACATGCTGTTGAACCCACGCCGCCAGTTCCGCATCCTGTCGCTGCGCCAGTTGGCAGAGCAGGTTGCGGGTCACCTGGCCATTGGCCGGCATGTTGTCGCAGGACATCACGGCGAATGCCGGCAGCCCACGCTCACGACGTAGCCGTAGCGCCGCCAGCAGCAAACCGGGAGCGGACTTTGGCCGCTGCGGGTGGGCGATATCATGCTGAATGTCCGGATGTTCAGCCAGCAACTGGCCACTGGCGGGATGATAACAGTAGCCTTTCTCGCTGATGGTCAGTGAAACGATAGCGACCTCCGGCTGCGCCATGGCTTCAAGTACGGCTTCCAGCCCGTCGACCTGCAGATGCAGCGCTTGCCTGATAATGCCGACAACCTGACCTCGCCAGGCGCTGTTGTCCATTTCGGCCACCGTATATAACAGGTCCTGACGTTGTATATCGGCGATTTTTTGCTGGCCGTTGTGCATGCTGATCACGCCGTAGCCCCAATCGCTGGCGTAATCCTTTGCCAGACGCTCGGCGTAAATCGCCTGATGAGCCCGGAAAAATGCGCCAAAACCGAGGTGTACGATTCGGGGTTTTAGCCGTTGGCGATCGTAGCCTGGTGCTGCAATTGCCGCCGGTAGCGCGGCGGTGCTGGAAAGCGTCATGTTGTCGTTCCTGAAGAAGGGGAAAGCGGGGCGACCTTGGCCGCCCCTGAAGCATTAAGATTTCGAGATTTGCGGCTGTACGGTGTTGCGCGGTGCCTTGATCACCAACAGCACCAGCACTGCACCCAGCGCAGCCACGCCGCCAGCCAACATAAAGGCGCTGTCGAACTTACCGGTGTTTTGCACAATGTAGCCGGTCACGATAGGGCCAATGATGCCGGAAACGCTGCCGACCAAATGGATAAAGCCGCTGGCACCGCCGACCCGGGACTTATGCACCACGTCCTGAATAATCGCCCAGTAAATGGCGCCGGTGATGTACAGGAAGAAGATCGATACTGACATCAGTACCACCGCCGGTACTACGCTGCTGACGGTACCCGCCAGGGCCACGCAGATGGCCGCCGCCAGCAGGCTGGTGACCAGCACGATCTTGCGCGACAGCAATAGCTTGCCGGTGATATTGAAAATCTTGTCGGAGATATAGCCGCCGAGCGCCAGCCCGACAAAGCCGACAATCCACGGGATCATGGTGGTGAGGCTCATTTCCTTGATGTTCAGGTTATGCGCCTGAACCAGATAGGAAGGGAACCAGCTCAGGAAGAAGAACAGGATGTAGTTGTAGCAGAAGAAAGCGAACGCAGTGACCAGGATGATCGGCTGTTTCAGGTAGTAACCCAGCCCGTGTGCCGCGTTGCTCAGCTCTTCTTCCGCGCTGTGGGTTTCCTGTTTCATCCGGTTGACCAGCGCAAGTTCCTCATCGCTGACGCGTTTGCTTTTCGCCGGATTATCCGCCACCACGAAGAACCACACCAGCATCCAGACGATACCGATCGAGCAGATAATCATAAACGCCGGTCGCCAGCCGAACGCCAGTGCCAGATAGCCGACGATTGGCCCGGCGACGGCACCACCCAAAGGTGAACCGGCGCTGAGCAGCCCCATGGCGGTTGCGGCCTGTTTCTTCGGGAACCAGCCGTTGATCATCTTATTGGCCGAGGCGCAGATTGGCCCTTCCGCCATGCCGAACAGCACGCGCAGGATCAGCATGGAATAGAAACCGGTGGCTAATGCCGTCATGCCGCAGAAAATCGACCACAGGCCAACGGCGACACCGAGCACCAGCGTCGGGCCGAACTTGTCTACCGCCAGCCCGCCGACAAAGTTGAAGATGGCGTAACCGAAGAAGAAGCTGCCGAAGATGATGCCGAACTGTTCGGCATTCAACATCAGATCCTTCTCGATCATCGGCACGGTAATCGACAGCGCAACGCGGTCGAGGTAGTTGATCATGTAGACCATAAACAGCAGGAATACGATGGTCCAACGCAGGTTTTTAAACATAAAGCACTCCACTTATGTTGTTTTCATTGTGATGCTTAGTTCTTTGCAAAGGTGGCGACGCCGGGTGCTAATCGAACTGTAATAACACCTTGCAGCAGGTGCGCTGGTCTTGTTCGAACATCAGCATCGCCTGCTCAACCTCGCTGGCCGACACGCAGTGGGTAATTAATCGTTGCGGATCGATTTTGCCGCTGGCCATCCAATCGATGACCTGCGGGAAGCGCCCGCTGTTTAGGCGTGAGGAGAAAATCGACAGCTCCTTACTGGTGATGCTTTGCTGGGTCAGGGGGCAGGCCTCGCCGGAGAAGCCCATGATGCCGATACGCGCCGCCGGTGATGCCAGGTTAATCGCCTCCTGCAAAATGGCCGGATGGCAGGCGGCGTCGACGATCAGCGTCGGCTGGAGTCCGCGCCGCTCCAACTCGGCTTGCAGCGAGCCTTCAGCGTTATTGAAGGTCCAGTCGGCACCGCTTTCCTGCGCCATCACCAGGCGCTCATTGATGCGGTCGGTCACGATCACCTGCTTCACGCCGTAGACCCCTTTCAGCGTTTGGATCACCGTCAGCCCCATCGGCCCGGCGCCGAAGATCAGTGCGATGTCATCGGCGGTGGGTTGCAGGTGGGCGGTGATATTGGCGCCAATGGTGAAAGGTTCGACCATGGCGGCATGGCGATCGCTGATGCTGTCCGGGATGCGGTAGGCATTGCGCGCCGGGGCGCAGGCGTAGTCGCTGAATCCCCCGTCGCGGTGCACGCCAATTACCTGCAGCTCGGTGCAGACGTTAGGGCGGCCTATAGAGCAAGGGTAGCAATGCCCGCAGCTGACGACCGGATCGACCGCAACGCGTTCCCCGATGCGTTGTGGATCGACATCGCTCCCCACTTGGTCAATGACGCCAAAAAACTCATGCCCGATGACGCGCGGGTAGCGAGCGAAAGGGTTATGGCCATGGTAGATATGCACATCTGAGCCGCAAATACCGGCGAACTTTATCTTCACCCGCACTTCGTTGGCTGCCGGCTGTGGCATGGGGCGTTGCTGGATAACCAGTTGGCCTGGTTTTTCAATGACCACGCTGTGCATGGTGCGTTCTTCTGTTACCAGTTCCATAAGGTGCCATCCTCCAGGCGTGCGACCGGCAGATAAGCCGGTTCATAGGGATAACGGGCCGCCAGTTTTTCATCGAACTCGATACCCAGCCCCGGCTTGTTGCCCGGATGCATGTAGCCGTCGTTGAAGCTCCAGCTGTGCGGGAATACTTCGAGCATCTGTTCGGAGTAGCCCATGTATTCTTGTACGCCGAAGTTAGGGACCCACAGATCAAAGTGCAGCGCCGCCGCCATGCAGATAGGGGATAAATCGGATGGCCCGTGTGAACCGGTACGTACCTGATACAGCGAGGCAAAGTCGGCGATACGGCGCATGCCGGTAATGCCGCCGGCGTGGGTCAGGGTGGTACGGATATAGTCGATCAGCTGTTCTTCGATCAGTTGCTTGCAGTCCCAAATACTGTTGAAGACTTCGCCGACGGCGATAGGGGTCACGGTATGCTGGCGGATCAAACGGAAGCATTCCTGATTTTCTGCCGGGGTCGGATCCTCCATCCAGAACAGGCGGTATTGTTCAATGCTTTTACCGAAGCGGGCGGCTTCGATAGGGGTCAGCCGGTGGTGCATGTCGTGCAGCAGGTGTTCGTCGAAACCGAAACGGTTACGTACTGCTTCAAACAGCTTGGGGGTGAAATCGAGGTATTTTTCCGTTGACCACAGCTGTTCTTCCGGCCAGTTGCCTTTGGTGGCGGGTTCATAAGCCAGGCCTTTGCCTTTGGCCATGCCGTAGGTGGTTTTCATGCCAGGCACACCGCATTGGGCACGAATGGCTTTAAAGCCCAACTCTTTATGTTTGGCGTAGTCGTCGAGCACTTCGTCGATGGAATGGCCGGTGGTGTGGCAGTACACCATGACGCCGGTACGCGATGCGCCACCGAGCAATTGGTACAGCGGCATATTGGCGGCCTTGCCCTTGATGTCCCACAGCGCCATGTCTACGGCAGAGATGGCGGACATGGTGACAGGCCCGCGGCGCCAGTAGGCGCCTTTATAGAAGAACTGCCATATGTCTTCGATCTGATGGGCGTCCCGGCCGATCAACTGCGGACAGACATGATCTTTCAGATAGGACGCCACCGGTAGTTCACGGCCATTAAGCGTGGCGTCACCGATACCGGTAATGCCCTCGTCGGTGGTGATCTTCAGCGTGACAAAATTCCTGCCTGGGCAGGTCACAAATACCTCTGCGTTAACAATCTTCATAACGTCTTTATCCTGTTCGCACGGGTCATCATATTGGACGGAAAATACGCCATGAACGAACTACCATACAAGTATGATTTAAAGGATTTGCCGGAGAGGATCACATTTCGATGCGGAATAAAGTGCAAGCGACAGGCGGTAAATTATTTGGGATAAAGGGGCTGATGCTATGACGAGTGGCGCTCAGCCTTGCCGGTGAGCGCCATAGACGGTTATTCGGGGGTAGGGCCTTGACCCAACAGCCCGCAGTTTGGCGGCAGGCGACATTCAATGGCATGCGGCAACACTTCAATGCGAAAATGCTTGCCCTTCAGGGGTTCACCGTCGAGGTTAAAGGTCATCTCGTGCGGGGCCTTGATCTCCAACCACGGCAGTGCGGCGCTGATGACGTTTTTGTTTTCTTCATCGTTAAACAGGCTGGCTACCAGCGCCGGCAGTAGTTCATCCGCGATCAACAGGCGCAGTTGCAGCAAGCCGTCGTTGATCAGCGCGTCCGGGCAGAGTTGCTGACCACCTCCGGCCTGTTTGCCATTGCCGATGCCGATGACCAACGCATTGCCTGCCCAGTGGAAATCCGGCCCGCGGATCTCGCAGCGGTCGGCCTTGAGCGTATCCATGCGCAACAAACCGTGGATAAAGTAGGACACGCCACCTAGCGCCGCCTTCAGCTTTTCTGGTGTTTCGGTGGTGATGCGTGTGCCGAATCCGCCGGTCGCCATATTGATGAAATAGCGTTCATCGTTCACTTTCGCCAGGTCTATCGGCACCGCGCGGCCTTTTACTGCCAACCGCAATGCCTGTTCCGGCATCAAAGGAATGTTGCAGGCCATGGCAAAGTCATTGGCGGTGCCCAGCGGCAGAATACCCAGTACCGGGCGCCCGGCCGCCGGCAAGGCCGTTAGCGCCGCAGCCACTTCGTTGATGGTACCGTCACCACCGCCGGCAATCAGCGTTTTAACACCCAGTTGGCAGGCTTCCCGTGCGTAACGCGCTGCGTCACCCTGTTCCCAGGTTACGCGAACGTGAAGAGGCTGGCCTTCATCTCGCAACTTTTGTACTGCAAGGCGAACCTCGTCGTTGCCGGCGCCTTTGCCGTTAATGATAAGAAGCGCTGGTGCTGGTGAATGCATTCCCGATATCTCCCGGCTGTAAACTATAGGGCAACGATAAACTACCCATCGGCGGCAGGCCATCAGAATATTCAGTTAATTCTGATTAATCCTGACCTGGCAGAGATTATTTCTGCAGGATTGACTTAAATTAAGATATATCCGTGGGCAAGTTAGTGGTTTTTGTTAATGCATTAATTAATCGTTGTAGCTTTATTTTTATATCGCCATGACAACAGGGCGTAATGAAAAAATAGGCAAGTCAGTGAATTGAAAGCTAATGGATATATTAGATAGGGTTATTTCACGACAGCAAAGAAAAAGCCAGTCCAAGGGAGATTGGACTGGCTAAGGAGGTGGTTCCTAGTATTGCTATGCAAATCTTTTTCGTTCTTAGTTTTAAGCAGCCTGATGTTAACCAAGCTGCGGAGTAATTGATGTGATCCAATTCTAATATTTGCTAAAAAATGCCATTAAAGGATCACTCCCTGCATTTTATGCCGCAGGAGTATTGGTATCCGGCAAATTTCGGATCAGCAACGCGTAATTGAGATCGATATCTTGCGGGATCGGCAAATAAACGATATGGCCGTTACCCGGCGCCACGTCGATCGCTTCACCTTTCTTATTTTGCATGCTCTCCAGGGTAAACAAGACGTTACCTCCTGGGGTCATCATTTCTACGCTGTCGCCGAGCAGGAATTTGTTTTTCACGTCAACTTCAGCCCAGCCGTCACGCCGTACCCCGGTGAATTCGCCGACAAACTGTTGGCGCTCAGACAGCGATGAACCGTAATCGTAATTTTGCTGCGCTTCGTGTACGTGACGGCGCAGGAAGCCTTCGGTGTAACCCCGATGTGCCAGGCCTTCGAGCGTGGTCAACAGAGTGGGATCGAAAGGCTTGCCGGCGACGGCGTCATCGATGGCGCGACGATAGACCTGCGCGGTACGCGCGCAGTAGTAGAAGGATTTGGTGCGGCCTTCAATCTTCAGCGAATGCACACCAAGTTGCGTCAGGCGTTCCACGTGCTGGATGGCGCGCAAATCCTTCGAGTTCATGATGTAAGTGCCGTGTTCATCCTCAAAGGCGCTCATGTATTCACCCGGTTTCTGCGCTTCGGACAGCATGAACACCTTGTCGGTGGGGGCCCCGATGCCCAGCGTCGGCTCGACGGTTTGCACCGGGATCGGTTCATGCATATGCACGATGTTGCCGGTCTCGTCTTCTTTACCTTCTTCCGCTTTGTACTGCCAGCGGCAGGCGTTGGTGCAGGTGCCCTGGTTAGGATCGCGTTTGTTGATATAGCCGGACAGCAGGCAGCGGCCGGAGTAGGCCATGCACAGCGCACCGTGGACGAAGATTTCCAGTTCCATCTCCGGCACCTGGGTGCGGATTTCGGCGATCTCCTCCAGCGACAGTTCACGCGACAGGATCACCCGCGTCAGGCCCATTTGCTGCCAGAATTTTACCGTCGCCCAGTTTACCGCGTTTGCCTGCACCGACAGGTGGATATCCATCTGCGGGAAGGCTTCACGCACCATCATGATCAGGCCGGGATCGGACATGATCAGCGCGTCCGGGCCCATGTCGATCACGGGTTTAAGATCGCGCAGGAAGGTTTTCAGCTTGGCATTGTGCGGGGCGATATTCACTACCACGTAAAAGCGTTTTCCCAACGCATGGGCTTCGTTAATTCCCTGCGCCAGATTCTCGTGGTTGAATTCATTGTTACGTACCCGCAGGCTGTAACGCGGCTGGCCTGCATAAACCGCGTCGGCGCCATAGGCAAAGGCGTAACGCATGTTTTTCAGCGTGCCGGCTGGGGAGAGGAGTTCCGGTGTAAACATAATGAGTCTCGGTCTGATTTCAGGTCAGTATACCTCTGTCTTTCTAACCGCAGCGTTGTTGGCTGCATTCGTTCACCCCAGTCACTTGGTCTACCAAGCTCCCGGAGACTCACGAACTTGCCGCCTAGCAGCTGTATGAAAGCCAGTGGGTATAACGCGCCCCAAATGGCGCAGTAAAAGCGGGGAATTGTAGCCGCAGCGCGGCGAGAAATCAGCAGGTAACCGGATTTATTACAGGGAGATTGATCCTGGTCATAAGAAAAACGCGCGATGGCGGGCATCGCGCGCCTTACAGATGCATCACGCGCTCAGATCGCGCACGTCGGTGGCCGGACCGTTTTTGATCACCGACTGAATACCGTTCTTTGCCGCAGTTTCAGAGCTGTACATCTCACTGACGCCGATCACCTGATGGTTTTTGGCTTTCAGCACGAAATAAGGCTGATTGCTGGTGCTGTGCTTCAGTTCGTATTGTGCTTCGTGGGGGGAATTGGTTTGCACCGAGGCAATGCCATTTTCCGCCGAGGCCTTGCTGGCGTACATCTCGCTGGCCAGAATGATTTCGCCATTGCTGGCTTTCAGGTTGAAGTGGTATTGCCCATTCTTTGCTTTTTTCAGCTCATAGTGACCGATTGCCATGGTTCTTCTCCTGTGGGTTCCGATTAGTGATGTAAGTGTAGCCAATAGCTTGAAATTGAGCGGCTAATAAACCGGACTTGAGAAGGGTAGCGCAAAAAAAACGCCATTTTTTTGCGCTGACAGGGAGTTTTGTGCAGCGGATACTGCTGTAGCACGGGAAGCTAACGGGGGATTGTCATGCCGAAATTTTGCGCAGCCCGCCGCATTCTTGAGCACGCAGTATTTCAACCGCAACCTGGGAAGGCTAGGGTGAGGCCGTTGCATTATTGCGGTCAAAAAATAAGCGCCGCATATTGGCATCTCCCCTTAACAGGCATATGCTTAGGCCTATGCCTGTTAAGGGGGATGGAAATGGAAAGGGTCGCGAAACTGTTTAAAAACGGCAGAAATCAGGCGGTGAGGTTACCCGTGGAATTCGAATTTGATACAGATCGTGTGTATATCCGCCGCGATCGGGAGGGAAACGTGATTTTATCTAAATATCCGGCCAAACCTGACAGCTGGGCTCCGCTGCTGCAAATGATCGAAAAAACGCAGGTACCGCATGACTTTCTGGCGGCTGATGAACGTCAGCAGGGCAGTGCCACCCGCGATCCGTTCGCCGGGGAAGAGTAAGCATGTATATGTTTGACACCAATACGGTCAGCCAACTGTTCCGTCGGCATCCCCGCTTGCTGAGCCTAATGGAAAAAATCCCGCCTTCTGCGGTATGCATTTCCAGCATTACGCAGGCGGAACTGCTTTATGGCGTGGCCAAGCGGCAGAACCTTGCGCTGAAAGCGACGGTCGCGGCATTTCTTGATTCCGTGACGGTATATGCCTGGGACAGTGAAGCCGCGCACTGCTATGGCACGCTGCGGGCGGAAATGACGCAAAAGGGGCGGGTGATGGGGGCCCTGGATCAGCTTATTGCCGCCCACGCGCAGAGCCGCGGAGCGACAATAGTGACTAACGACCGGGCGTTTGCCATGGTGCCAGGCCTGACGGTAGAAGACTGGACCTAGGGCCGATTAAAGCCCGTTCACCAGGCGGCAAGGTTCGGACTCCCAGCGGTAACCGACGCCGTACACGGAGCGGATAAATGATTTTTCGCCGTCGATCAGCTCCAGTTTGCGCCGCAGGTTTTTGATGTGGCTGTCGATGGTACGGTCGGTCACCACCCGGTAGTCGTCATACAGATTATTCAGCAGCTGCTCGCGCGAGAACACGTTGCCCGGCTGGCTGGCCAGGGTTTTCAACAGGCGAAACTCCGCCGGAGTGAGATCCAGCATCTGCCCCTGATAGCTGGCCTGAAAGCGCGGTTCGTCAATGTGAAGCTGCGTTTCTTCCTGCATATTGTCCAATGGGCGATAGCAGCGGCGCAGAATGGTTTTTACGCGCGCAACCACTTCACGCGGGCTGTAAGGTTTGCAGATATAATCGTCTGCACCGATCTCCAGCCCCAGCAGGCGGTCGATCTCTTCAATTTTTGCCGTCACCATCACCACCGGAATATCGGTGAAACGGCGCAATTCTCGGCATACCGTTAACCCATCGCTGCCCGGCAGCATCAGATCCAACAGGATCAGCGCCGGCGAATGTTCATGTACCGCCGGGACCACCTCGCTGCCGTTGGTCAGCCAGCGCGTGGCATATCCCGCCGCCTGCAGGTAGTCCACCAGCAGTTGGCCGAGCTTGGGCTCATCTTCAACAATCATAATTTGCAACGGTTGATTCTGGGTTTCCATCATGACGCCTTATTCATTACCGGGGTGGCGAATTCTACTGTAATCCGCACGCCGCCCAAAGGCGAGTGCTGGGCGTAGATCGACCCGTTGTGTGCTTCCACTATGTTTTGACAGATTGACAACCCCAGACCGGAGCCGCCACTGGCGCGGTTACGCGAACCTTCGGTACGGTAAAAGCGTTCGAAAATGCGCGCCAACTGATCGTCATTGACGCCCGGCGCGCTATCCTGCCAGTAAATCAGCAGGCGGCCTGGCTGCGTCTGGGCGCCAATCTCCAGCTTGCCGCCGGCGTCGGTGTAACGCAGGCTGTTTTCCAGCAGGTTGTTGAATAGTTGGTTAAGCCTGTCCGGATCGCCAAACAGCGGTGCCTGTTCTGGCAGTTGGGTCACGATGTCCAACCCTTTGGCGTGAAAACGCTCGCGGAAGCTGGCAACCGCGATTTGCAGTAAATGCACGCAATCAACCTGCGATTTACGGTAGGCGAGCGCACCGAGATCGGATAACGACAGTTGATGCAGATCGTCCACCAGTTTGGTCAGGGTGGAGACTTCGGCCTGCAAGGATCCCAGCGAAGCAGCCGTAGGTTGGCGTACGCCGTCCTGCAGCGCCTCCAGCTCACCGCGCAGCACCGCCAGCGGGGTGCGCAACTCGTGCGAGACGTCGGCCATCACGGCGCGCCGCATCTGCTCATTTTTTTCCAATGAGGTAGCGAGCTGGTTGAAGTCATGCGCCAGCCGACCCAGTTCATCCTGGCTGCTGACGGCTACGCGGGTGCTGAAATCGCCAGCCGCCAGCCGGTGGGTACCGGCTACCAGGCGTTTGACCGGCGCCAGCAACCCGCGCGACATCAGCCAGGTGACCGCCGCTGCCAGCAGGGTGGACAGGGCGACAATCATCCAACTGGTGCGTCTTTGCTGCTGATCGAAACTGATGTCGGTATTACGTGTCAGCCTCTCTATGGGCGTCGTAATTACCCAGCCGACGATTTCATTGTTGTAGCGAATCGGATGACGCGGGCCCTCCTTCGGTACCGGGCCGGAATGCCCCACCAGCCGGTTGTACTGGCTGTCCACCACCCAAAACTGGGTGCGCCAGCCTTTGGGCGGCAAATTGTGGCTGCTGTCGCTGTTTTGTTCGAACGAACGCATGATCTGGTAAATCACCTGATCGTTATTGCGCAGAAAAACCCAGTTACCGTGACGACTGTACTGTTCTTCCAATGCTTCGCTCAGCATGTTGATGCGCTGCTCGTTGCTGTTTTTGATGTAGTCGATAAAACCGCGCTCGAAGCTGATGCGAACGCCCCAATGCATGGTAATGAGCACCAACATGCAGGTGGCGAAAATGGCCATGAACAGCTTGCCGGTGATGCCTATTTTCATTATTGCAACCTCGTGGAGCCGGTCCCCGGCTCTTTGGTCAGCGTACGGTTGGGGGCGGTATCGGCCGGAACGCGGGCGAAGGCCAGCGCGGGCAGCGCGATGATCAACGCCATGCAACAGTAGCTGTAAATAAATGCGCTATGGATGGCCGGGCTGTCGGTAACCACCTGATGATGGGCAAAGCTGCCGATCAGAATACCGGCGATGCTGACGCCGAGGCTCATCGACAGCTGCATCACCATCGACAGCAGGCTGTTGCCGCTGCTGGCCAGTCGATCCGGCAGATCTTTCAGCGTCAGGGTGTTCATGGCCGAGAAGCGCAATGAGTTGACCATGCCCTGGAAGAACAGTACTACCGGCAGCAGCCAGATCCAGCCCAGCATCGCCACCAGCGGGAAACTCAGGCTGATCAACGCCAGCATCAGCGTGGCGGCAACCAGCACGTTACGGTAACCGAAACGGTTAACCACCCGCACCACAATGCGTTTCATTCCCATGCTGCCGATAATCATCGGGATCATCATCAGCCCGGCGTGGAACGGGGAGAAGCCCATGCCGACCTGCATAAACAGCGGTGTCATAAAGGGCAACATGCCGCTGCCGATACGGCCCAGCAGGCTGGCCGTCAGCCCCACTTTATAGGTTTGGGTTTTGAATAACCGCAGTGAGAACAATGCGCGGCTGTTGCCATGCGCATGCCACCAGTAACCCGCCAGTGCCGCGATGCCGGCAACCACCAGCGCGGCGATGGCGGGAGAGGAGAGCCCCATTCCTTTGTGGCCGTCGAGCGCCAGCGTCAGCGTCGCCATGCCGATCGCCAGCATGATAAAGCCGCTGATGTCGAAGCGACGGGTCTGCATGCGGTAATTGGGCATCAGCAGCAACGTGGCGATGGCACCGGCGATCCCCACCGGGATATTGATCAGGAAAATCCAGTGCCAACTGGCGTACTGCACCAGAAAACCGCCCAACGCCGGCCCCATTAACGGGCCAATTTGGCCGGGCAGGGTGACGAAGGTCATCGCGGCCATATACTGTTCGCGCGGGACGATTTTCATCACCGTCAGGCGACCCACCGGTACCATCATGGCGCCGCCGATGCCCTGGATCACGCGCGAGGCGATCAGCTCATTCAGCGTCTCAGAACGGGCGCACAGAATGGACCCCAGAGTAAACAACACGATGGCGCTGAAGAACACCCGCTGAACCCCAAATCGATCCGCCAACCAGCCGCTGGCAGGCAGCATCACCGCCACCGTCAGCACATAGGAGACAATCACCGACTGCATGCGTAGCGGGTTCTCCCCCAGGCTGACGGCCATCGACGGCAGGGCGGTGTTGACGATAGTGGTGTCCAGCGTCTGCATAAAGAAGCCGAACGCCACGATCCAAAGTTGCCATTGTACGGAGGCGGTGTGTTTTATCAGCATCGGGTGGCCATTATTGGGGCAATGGATCCAGTTTCTTGCCGCGACGGAATTTCATCTGCAGCCGGTCAAAATACAGGTACACCACCGGGGTGGTGTACAGCGTCAACAGCTGGCTGACGATCAGGCCGCCGGCGATGGTGATGCCGAGCGGTTGGCGCAGCTCGGCGCCGTCGCCGTGGGTCAACACCAGCGGCAATGCGCCAAACAGCGCCGCCAGGGTGGTCATCATGATTGGCCTGAAGCGCAGCAGGCACGCCTGGAAAATGGCGTCATGTGCGCTGATGCCGCCATTGCGCTGCGCGTCGAGGGCAAAATCGACCATCATGATGGCGTTTTTCTTCACGATACCGATCAACAGCATAATGCCAATCAACGCTATCAGGCTGAACGGCGCACCGAACAGCTCCAGCGCCAGCAGGGCACCCACTCCGGCGGAGGGCAGGGTGGACAGAATGGTCAGCGGATGAATGTAACTTTCATAAAGAATGCCCAGCACGATATACACAGTAGCGATGGCGGCGGCGATCAGCAGCAACTGAGATTTCAGCGTTTCCTGGAACACCTGGGCGGTCCCGGCAAAAGCGCCGCGTACGGTGGAAGGCACGCCGAGCGCCGTCATGGTTCGCTCTACGGCGGAGGTGGCGTCCGACAGGCTGCCGCCATCCGGCAGGTTAAACGAAATAGTCGACGCGGCCGACAGACCCTGATGATTGACCGACAGCGGTGCATTGGCGGGCCGCCAACTGGCAAAGTAGGACAGCGGGATTGCCTTGCCGTCTTTGTTGATCACAAACATTTTGTCCAGTGAGCTGACGTCCTGGGTGTATGGGGGAGCGACTTCCATCACCACTTTGTACTGATTGAGCGGTTGATAGATAGTCGAAATCTGACGTTGGCCAAAGGCGTTATTCAGCAGGTTGTTGGCATCGGAAACCGAAATACCCAAACGGGCCATGGTCTCGCGATCGTAAACCAGATCCATTTCTGAACCTTTGTCCTGCTGATCGGAGTTGACGTCTGCCAGCTCTGGCAGTGCAGCCAGCGCAATACGGATTTTCGGTTCCCATTCGCGCAGCGCGGCGAGATCGTCCGCCAACAGCGTGTACTGGTAACTGGCGTTAGCCTGCCGGCCGCCGACGCGGATATCCTGCACCGCCATCAGGAACAGACTGGCTCCCGGTTCTTTCGCTAACCGGGCACGCAGTCGGGCAATCACTTTCTGTGCATCGTCGCTGCGCACCGACAGCGGTTTTAACGAGATAAACATCGATCCGCTGTTGGTGCGTGAACCGCCGGTGAAACCGGTGACGTTTTCCACATCCGGATCTTCACGCACGATCTTCATGAAATCTTCCAGCTTAACGCGCATAGCCTGGAAGGAGATGCTCTGGTCTGCCTGGATAAAGCCCATCAGTCGGCCGGTGTCCTGCTCCGGGAAGAAGGTTTTCGGAATGCTGATATACAGCCAGACATTGAGCGCGATGGTGGCGAGAAATAGGGCCAATACCCAGCGTGAATGGCCAAGCACCCAGCTCAGCGAGCGTCCATAGCCTTTTTGTAGCGCCAGCAGCATTTTACCGAAACCACGAATGCGCCGCTGCGCTCGCGGCGGCTGGTGACGCAGCAGGTAGGCGCACATCATTGGCGTCAGCGTCAGAGAGATAATCAACGACAGCCCGATCGAGACTGACAGGGTGACGGCAAACTCGCGGAACAGCCTGCCGGGCAGGCCTTCCATCAACAGCAGCGGGATAAATACCGCCACCAGCGACACGCTCATCGACAGCACGGTAAAGCCGACCTCCCGAACCCCCTGCAACGCGGCGTTCAGCGGTTTCATGCCGGCTTCGACGTGGCGCGAAATATTTTCCAGCACCACGATGGCATCATCGACCACAAAGCCGGTGGCGATGGTCAGTGCCATCAGCGACAGGTTATTCAGGCTGAAGCCGCACAGGTACATCGCGGCAAAAGAGCCGATCAGCGACACCGGTACTGCCACCGCCGGGATCAGCGTCGCGCGCCCGGACCGCAGGAAGATGAACACCACCAATATCACCAGCCCAATGGCGATCACCAGCGACTGTTCCACTTCCGCCAGCGAAGCACGGATGGTTGGCGAGCGATCCTGCGCGATATTCAGCTGAATGGACGCCGGGATGTTGTCTTGCAAGGCGGGCAATTCGGCGCGAATGCGATCGACGGTTTCGATGATGTTGGCGTCCGGCGCCCGGCTGATGGCCAGAATAATCGCCGGTTTGGCGTTGGTCATCCCGGCGTTGCGTACGTCCTGTACCGAGTCTTTGATCTCGGCCACGTCACTCAGGCGCACCGCCGCGCCGTTGTTGTAGTGGATAATCAGCGGGCGATAAGCCTCGGCGGTTTTCAATTCATCATTAGCCTGGATCTGCCAGCGCTGCTGCTGATTGTCTACCGAACCCTGCGGCCTGCGTACGTTGGCATCACTGATGGTTTGGCGCACCGCATCGAGCGATATCCCCTGATTGAACAGCGCGCTTGGGTTAAGTTCGACCCGCACCGCAGGCAGTGAACTGCCGCCCACCGAGACGTCGCCTACCCCTTCGGTCTGGGCGATTTTTTGCGCCAGCTGAGTCGAGGCGAAGTCGTAAAGCTGGCCCTGGCTGTAGGTGTCGGAGGTCAGCGTCAGGATCATGATTGGCGCATCTGACGGATTGACCTTACGGTAGCTCGGGCGGCTCGGCATGCCGGTGGGCAACAGGCTTTGCGCCGCGTTGATCGCCGCCTGCACGTCACGGGCCGCGCCGTTGATATCACGGTCGAGATCGAACTGCAAAATGACCCGGGTGCTGCCGAGTGAACTCATCGAGGTCATTTCATTGACCCCGGCTATCCGGCCCAGAGCGCGTTCCAGCGGCGTAGCCACCGACGAGGCCATGGTTTCCGGATCGGCACCCGGCAACGAAGCGCTGATCGAAATCACCGGATAGTCGACCTGTGGCAGCGGCGATACTGGCAACAGGCTAAAACCAATCACACCGCTGATGGCAATTGCCAACGTCAGCAGCGTGGTGGCCACCGGTCGGTAGATGAACAGGGCGAAGAATTTCACGGCAGCTCCTGCACATCCGGCTGCCGGCGAGTGTTACGCGCCAGCTTGTCAAACAGCAGGTAGATCACCGGGGTGGTGAACAGCGTCAGGATCTGGCTCATTACCAGCCCGCCGACCATGCAAACCCCGAGCGGGTGTCGCAGTTCCGCGCCGACGCCGGTGCTGAGCATCAGCGGCAGTGCCCCCAGCAACGCCGCCAGCGTGGTCATCAGTATCGGCCGGAAACGCAGCAGGCAGGCCTGATAAATCGCATCGTACGGCGTCATACCTTGCTCACGTTCGGCGGCCAGCGCAAAGTCGATCATCATGATGGCGTTTTTCTTCACGATGCCGATCAGCAAGATGATGCCGATGATGGCGATCACATCCAGTTCGCTGCCGGCCATCATCAGTGCCAGCAAGGCACCGACCCCGGCGGTGGGCAAGGTTGAAAGAATGGTAACCGGGTGAATAAAGCTCTCATACAGCACGCCCAGCACGATATACATCGCTACCACCGCCGCCAGGATCAGCCACAGGGTCCCCCCCAACGCCGCCTGGAACGCCAGCGTCGCGCCCTGGAACTGGGTGGTGATATCTTTCGGCATATCGAGATTTTTTTCCGCCAGGGTGATGGCGTCGACCGCTTCCCCAAGCGAATAATTGCCGGCCACGTTAAAGGAGATGGTGGCCGCCGGGAACTGATCGAGATGATTGACCGATAGCGGTCCGAAGCGCTCTTCGATTTTGGCAATGGTGTTCAGCGGCACGATGGTGCCGTTGCTGCTGGTCAGGCGGATCTCACTCAGCGCCGCCAACCCTGGCGTGGTGCTGACGTCATGTTCCAGCACCACCCGGTACTGATTGGCCTGGGTGTAAATGGTGGAGATCAACCGCTGGCCGAAAGCGTTGTACAGGGCGTTATCCACGTCACTCATACTGATACCGAGGCGGGAAGCCGAATCGCGATCGACGTTCACGTAGGCCACCAGTCCTTGATCCTGCCAGTTACTGGTGACGTCCGCCAACTGCGGTGCCTGTTTCAATTCCGCCATCAGCTGCGGTACCCACAGGCTGAGCTCGTCCAGCGACATGGCCTGCAGGGTAAACTGGTACTGGGTGCGGCTGACCTGGGTGTCGATGGTCAGATCCTGCACCGGTTGCAGATACAGCTTCACGCCGGGGAACTGTGCGCTCTGCTGCTGCAGACGAGTGATGATGGCCGGAATACGGTCGCTGCGTTCGCTCAAGGGTTTGAGGTTGATTTGCAGCCGGCCGCTGTTGAGCGTGGCGTTGCTGCCATCGACGCCAACAAACGACGTCAGGCTCTCCACCGCCGGATCCTTGAGGATTTCTGCCGCCACCTGCTGTTGGCGCTCGGCCATATTACTGAACGACACCGACTGCGGCGCCTCCAGCGTGCCCTGAATAATGCCGTTGTCCTGTACTGGGAAGAATCCTTTCGGGATCAGCAGGTAAAGCAAGACGGTGAGCACCAGCGTGCTGAACGCCACGCCTAGCGTCAACCAGGGATGATTCAGCACGGTTTTCAGCCATTTGCCGTAGCGGGCGATGACCCGGTCAAAGAAGCGTTCAGAAGCGGCGGAAAAACGGTTCTGCTTGCGCAGGGATTCGTGGCTCAGCATGCGTGCGCACATCATCGGCGTCAGCGTCAGCGAAACCACCGCCGAAATCAAAATTGCCACCGCCAGCGTCACGGCAAATTCACGGAACAACCTGCCAACGATATCGCCCATAAACAGCAAGGGGATCAGCACGGCTACCAGCGAGAAGGTCAGTGAAATAATGGTGAAGCCGATTTCGCCGGCGCCTTTTAAGGCGGCGTCGAGCGGTTTCTCGCCCTTTTCGATATAGCGTGAAATGTTCTCGATCACCACGATGGCGTCATCGACCACAAAACCGGTGGCGATAGTCAGCGCCATCAGCGTCAGGTTATTGATCGAAAAGTCCAAAAAGTACATGGCGGCGAAGGTACCGATCAACGACAGCGGTACGGCGACGCTGGGAATAATAGTGGCCGGGACATTGCGCAAGAACACGTAAATCACCATCACCACCAGTGCTACCGCCAAGAGCAGCTCGAACTGCACGTCGCTGACTGAGGCGCGAATGGTGGTGGTTCGATCGGTCAGCACCTTGACGTCGACCGACTTGGGCAGGCTTTTAATCAACTGAGGCAGCATCTCGCGGATGCTGTCGGCGGTGGTGATGACGTTTACGCCTGGCTGGCGCTGAATATTGAGCACGATGGCCGGCTGCTTATTGGCCCAGGCCGCCAGCCGGGTATTTTCCGCGCCTTGTTCGATGGTGGCGATATCCTGCAGGCGGATAGCCGCACCGTTCTGGTAAGCGACAATCAGCTGACGATAGTCGTCGGCTGATTTCATCTGGTCATTGGCCGAAAGGGTGACCGAACGCGTCGGGCCGTCCAGGCTACCCTTGGCAGAGTTGACGTTGGCGTTGCTGATGGCGGTGCGGATGGTTTCGCTGTCCAGACCGTAGGCGGCAACGGCCGCCGCATTGAGCTTCACGCGGACCGCCGGCCGTTGGCCACCGGAAATGGTCACCAGTCCGACGCCGGTGACCTGAGATATTTTCTGCGCGACACGGGTTTCCACCATGTCTTCCACCTGGGTCATCGGCATGGCGCTGGAGGTCACGGCCAGCGTCAGGATCGGTGGATCGGCGGGGTTAACCTTGCTGTAAATCGGCGGGTAGGGCAGATCGTTCGGCAACAGGTTGGTGGCGGAGTTGATTGCCGCCTGCACTTCCTGTTCGGCGACGTCGAGCGGCAGCTCAAGCTGGAATTGCAAGGTGACGACCGAGGCGCCACCGGAACTTTGCGATGCCATCTGCTTGAGGCCGGACATCTGGCCAAACTGACGCTCCAGCGGAGCCGTGATCGCCGAGGTGACCACGTCCGGGCTGGCTCCGGGATACAGCGTGACCACCTGAATGGTCGGATAGTCGACCTCCGGCAGGGCGGAGACCGGCAGAGCGCGATAACCGATGATCCCCGCCAGCAGGATCGCCAGCATCAACAGCGTGGTGGCAACCGGCCGCAGTATAAACAGGCGGGATGGACCGCCGCCGGCGTTAGGTGGCATCACCTGCATCAGGATTTCCCCTGGGTGCGAGGTGAGTGGATTGGTTTGCCGGCCGCAGAGGCCGCTTGCGGCGTGACCACCTCAACCTGCATGCCTTCGGTCAGGCGATCTATGCCGTCGGTCACCACCCGGTCACCGGCGTTCAGCCCGGCGTTAATCACCACTTTTTGGCTGTCCTGCACGCCGGTGGTCACCAAATGTTTACTGACCTTGTTATCTTCGCTCAGGGTCCAGACGAAGTTGCCTTCGTTGCCCATCTGCAAGGCCGCCGTAGGGATAACGATCGCATCCAGCAGCGTGGCCACTTTCAGGCGTGCATTAACAAATTGGTTGGGGAACAGCGCGTCATCCTCGTTGGTGAAGCGCGCTTTCAGTTTGATGGTGCCGGTGGTGGTGTCGATTTGGTTATCCAGGCTCAGCAGTGAACCGGTCGAAAGCAGATTTTGGTTGGTGCGATCCCAGGCTTCGACGCTGACCGGGCCAGCTTTTTGCGCTTTGATCAAATCGCTGATAGTAGCCTCAGGCAGGGTAAATACCACATCGATAGGGTGAGTTTGGGTGATCACCACAATGCCGGTGGTGCTGCCGCTGGTGATGTAATTACCGACGTCCACCAGCTTCAGACCGACACGACCGTCAATTGGTGCGGTGATACGGCTGTAGGTGATTTGCAGCTTGGCGCTGTCGACGGAGCCCTGATCGGCTTTGATTGCGCCTTCGGTCTGTTGCACCAGCGACAGCTGAGTGTCCAGATCCTGCCGCGACACCAGATTGGTTTTGGCCAGTTGCTGATAACGTGCCAGATCGCGCCGGGCATTGGCGAGGGTGGCCTGATCTTTGGCCAGTTGTCCCTGCGCTTGAGCCAGCTGTACCTGGAACGGACGCGGGTCAATTTCAACCAGCAAATCGCCGGCTTTGACCTGTTGCCCTTCGGTGAAGTGGATCGCCATCAGTTGGCCATCGACCCGACTGGTGACGGTCACGGTGTTGGCGGCGGTAGCCGTGCCCAGCCCGGAAAGGTAACGCGGCACCGTTTGCTGTGTGGCGGTCGCAGCCTGTACCGGTGACATTGGCGCTCCCCGTCGTCCTGCGCCTGCCGCCGCTTTGCCCCCACCGGCGTGACGCGCTCCAGGGGCAGCATTGTCGGCCGGCTGCGGAGCGCTGAAGTGACGCCAAATCAGCACGGCGGCAATAGCCACAATAACCACCACCAACAGGCGCAGTAACAGTGAACGACGTGGGTTTTTTGCATTCATGGTGGCGAAAATCTCTCCAAAAGGCAGGCGTGCGGGCACTCATTGCCAAAAAAGTTACACTCCTTACAGAATACTAGTTTAGCGAGGAAAGACGGCATAAAAATGAAGGAAATATGGAGGAACCGTCAGCATTGTCCGAATAAGTTGTAGATTTGATCATGCTATGTTTATAAGCGTTGCCATCCGGCTTATAGCGAATGCGTTTTAGCGGATTTCCTGCTTTCGCGCTAATAATTATCCTGCGAATCATCAACTCCATGGAGCATGCAATGAGTCATAAAGAACTGGGCCGTTCGGGCATCAAAGTGCCGGCATTGACCTTCGGCGGTAACGTGTTTGGCTGGACGGCGGATCGCGAAACTTCATTCAGCCTGTTGGATGCGCTGGTGGAAAATCAGCTCAACTTTATCGATACCGCCGACGTGTACTCGAGCTGGGTGCCGGGCAATCAGGGCGGTGAATCGGAAACCACCATCGGCCAGTGGCTAAAAAAGAGCGGCAAGCGTGACCAGGTGATCATCGCTACCAAAGTCGGCAAGCCGATGGGCGAGGGTAAGCAGGGGCTGTCACCACGCTATATCCAGCAGGCGGTAGAGGATTCACTGCGGCGTTTGCAGACCGATTATATCGACCTTTATCAATCGCATGACGACGACCGGGACACGCCGTTGGCGGAAACCCTGGCGGCGTTTGACGACTTGATCAAGGCCGGTAAGGTGCGGGCGATAGGCGCTTCCAACTATCAGGCCGATCGTCTGGAGGAGGCATTGAAAGTCAGTGAAGAGAATGGGTTGGCGCGCTATGAGACCCTGCAACCGGAGTACAATCTTTATGCGCGTGAGGAGTATGAACGCAGCCTGGCGCCGGTGGTGCAGCGCCATGGATTGGGCGTGATTAACTTCTTCTCGCTGGCCAGCGGTTTCCTGACCGGCAAATACCGCAGTGAAAAAGATATCGGCAAGAGCCAACGTGGTGACACCATCGTTGAGCGATACCTTAATCCACGCGGTTTCAAGATCTTGGCTGCGCTGGATCGGGTTGCGGAAAAACACCACACCTCGCCAACGCAGGTTTCACTGGCCTGGCTGATAGCGCGGCCGGACATCACCGCGCCGATCGTCAGCGCCACGTCGCTAAAGCAGTTGGATGAGCTGATCAGCGCTACCCGGCTGCGGCTGGATGCCGAGGATATCCGCATCCTGAACGACGCCAGCGCCTGGTGACCTGCTCAGTTGCCGACGGCGTTAATCAAGGACAGCAACTGAGCCACGCTGGCTTCCACTGGCTGGCCTGCGGTATCAATACGGGCCACCGGGGTATGCCAGGGTAGGTAATCGTGGCGGGTGACGCTGTGCCAGTTAGGGAGGCGCAGTCCGGCAACGTCCCCGTCGCGGGTTTCAACCCTGCGACGGTGCTCGGCACTGTCTGAGCAAACCACCTCAAAATCTATGCAGGCTACACCAGCCCGTTGTGCGACGTTATGCCAGGCTTCGCGAGTGACCGGCAACGGGTTGACCGAGTCGGCAATCACCCAGTGGCCCAGACGCAGGTTGTCTTCGGCAACGCCATAAGCGGCAAAATACCCGGCGGGGCCGACGTCATCGGCCAGGGAGCCACTGTTACGGATAGCTTGTTCAAGGGTATCGATACGCAGATGCATTGCCGGTAATGCGCGAGCCAGCGCCCGTGCGAGCGTAGTTTTACCACTGCCTGGCAGCCCGGAAAGAACGATCAGCATTGTTGTTCCTGCCATGATTATGGTTCCAGCCGATACAGTACCTGATTTCGCAGCGAATGGCTTGGCGGCAGGGCGCGGCATTGAGCTACCGCGCCCTGGTGCCCTTAACGGAACAGCGTCTGCGCCCAGCGAGCCAGCCCGGCGGTGACCGAGCCGAAGTCGTTGCCGCCGACGATAGGAATGCCCGGCAACTGCTGTTGTAGCGCGGCGCGCAACAGCGGGGAACGTGCGCTGCCACCGGTGAGATAAATCACCTGCGGTGCGGTCTGGCTACTGGCCAGCGCGGCGCTGACCTGTTCCTGAATGCGCAGCAGCGGCTGTGAGATGGCCTCGGCAAGCTGATCCTGGCTGATGGTTTCTGCCAAATCAGTCTGGACGAAGGCCAGCGGAGCGCTGATGTTTTGCTGTGCCGACAGGGCGATTTTACTCTCCTCCGCGGCGCGCACCAGACGGTAGCTCAGGCGTTGCTGATGCACTTTCAGCAGGCGTTTAACTTTTTCAGGCTCGGCGGCATCGCGGATCAAATCGCGCAGCATGCGGCCATTGGCAGCGCTGTAAAAGTCGATCTGGGCCGGAACGTCGTTGGTGGCTACCGCGTTCCAGTAAGGCAACGCAGGCAAAGCGATGCCTTTTTCAGTTTCGCCACCCATACCGAACAGCGGCATCAACTGTTTGAACGCCAGCATGATGTCCAGATCGTTACCGCCAACGCGGCAACCGCTGTGGCCCAGCAGGCTTTGCTGGCGATCGGCACGGTCACGCCATTGCGGCCCCATCAACAGCACCGAACAGTCGGTTGTCCCGCCGCCAATATCCACCACCAGCACGGTTTTTTCTTCTTCCAGGGTCGCTTCGAAATCCAGGCCTGCGGCGACCGGTTCGAACTGGAATTCAATGTCTTTGAAGCCTGCACGCTCGGCAGCGCGGTGCAAAATACCCTGCGCCTGGCGGTTGGCTTCTTCGCCACCGATGCCCTGGAAGTTGATCGGACGGCCGATCACCGCCTGGCTGATGCTGTCTTGCAGTACGTTTTCCGCCTGACGTTTGATGTGGAACATCATGGCGCACACCAGATCCTCAAACAGCGCGATCTGTTGTGGTTTCAGGCCGTTGGCGCCGAGGAAGGATTTCGGGGAGCGGACAAAATACACTTCTTCCGGATCTTCAACGTAGTGCGCCAGCGCCTGCAGGCCAAACAGCACGCTGTCGCTGGCGACCGGGATATCTTCTTCGCGGTTATAGTTGATTGCCCGGCGCAGCAGTTGCTGGTTTTCCTCGCTGGCGGTCGGCACCTGCCAGTGGCGGTGCAAACACTCGCTGACGGCTTCGCGCGTCGGAGCACATAGCATCGACGGCAGATAGGGCTCGTTGTTTTCCAGCGTCAGCAGCTCGGGGCCATTTTCTCGCATCACTGCGACGGAACAGTTGGCCGTTCCGTAGTCAAATCCAATAAACATGTCTTTTCTCTATCCCCATGCCAATGAAGGGGGGCGACTTTACCCGAGACTCGGCCCCTGGGCAATCTGAGAGCGCTTAACTGACGAAAAATTTAGCGGCGACGGCGCTAGCATGCTTAACTTAATGTCCGAATCCCGCACGTCAGCGCACCCATCGAGTCGCATAATGCACAAAAAACTGACCCCGAGCGTGGCTATGAAAAACCAACAGCAGGCGTTGTATGAAGCACTGAGTGCACGCGATCGCAAATTTGACGGTCGCTTCTTCGTCGGCGTTTCGTCGACCGGTATTTATTGTCGCCCGGTTTGCAGCGCCCGTACGCCAAAAATTGAAAACTGCACCTTTTACCCGAGCGCGGCGGCGGCGGAACTGGCGGGGTTTCGCCCCTGCCTGAAGTGTCGGCCGGAATTGGCGCCGGGGTTGGCATTGATCGATCTCGGCAATCGCTATGCTCAGGTGGCGGTGCAGTTGATTGAGCAGGGGTATCTGTCGGAGCACAGCTGCGAGCAACTGGCAACGCGGCTAGGCATTTCCGATCGCCACCTGCGGCGTATTTTTGCCGATCAGTTTGGCGCCTCGCCGATTGATTATGCCCAGTCGCACCGGCTGTTGCAGGCCAAACGCCTGCTGGCGGATACCGATATGCCGTTGAGTGAGGTGGCCTTTGCTGCCGGTTTCGGCAGCCTGCGGCGTTTTAACGAACTGTTCAAGGCGCGCTACCGGCTGATCCCCTCGGCACTGCGCAGCAGCAGCGGCCGTAACGAACGTACCGTCGCAAGCGGGCTGGTGTTTCATCTGGGCTATCGACCGCCCTATGACTGGTCGCGCATGCTGGGTTTTTTGCAAACCCGTGCGGTGAGCGGTGTGGAGCGGGTGGAGGGGCAACAGTACCTGCGGGCGATAGCCATCACTCAGGGCGGCATCGAATATCGTGGCTGGGTCAGCGTGCAACCGGAAGAGGCGCATAATCGGGTACGGGTGGAAATTGCACCTTCCCTGAGCCGGGTGACGACGGAAGTGCTGCGCCGCACTCGCCAACTGTTTGATCTCGACGCCGCGCCGGACCTTATCGCTCAGGCGTTGGGGCCGTTGGCTGCCGATGCGCCGGGCCTGCGGCTGCCTGGCTGCGTCAACGCATTCGAACAGGCGACCCGCGCGGTGCTTGGGCAGTTGGTCAGCGTCAAAATGGCGGCGACCTTTGCCGGACGGATGGCTGAACTTTGGGGCACCCCGCTGGAACAGCCCTACGGTGGCATTACCCACGTTTTTCCCACTGCCGAACAGATTGCGCGATTACAGCCTGAGGCGCTGCGCCCCTTGGGCGTGCAACTGAAACGAGCGGCGGCGTTAATCGGTATTGCGCAGGCGGTTACCGAAGGGCGGTTGCAATTGGAGAACGTGCTGGATATTGAGCAGGGGATCAAGGCGCTGACTGCGCTGCCGGGGATTGGCAGTTGGACCGCCAGCTACATCGCCATGCGAGCCTGGTCGTGGCCGGACGTGTTCCTGGCGGGGGATTATCTGATCAAACAGCGTTTTCCCGGCATGACGCCACGCCAGATTGAGCGCTATGCTGAAAGCTGGCGACCCTGGCGTTCCTACGCCACGCTGCATCTGTGGCATAACGATGGCTGGGCGCCGTCAACGGAGGCTGTCGGGTAGCGGCTACGGACTAGTCTTTGGCAGCAATGCGCGTCAGCAGGCCGTCTATTCCTTCGCGCATCAGGAAGGCCAGTACCTTCTCGCGCTCGCTTTCACTCAGATGATGGTAATACTCAATCCACACCGCCAGCGGATCCTGGCGTTCAACCTGATATTCAGCAGGATCTTCTTGCAGTATCAGTAAGCTGCGCGCTCCGATCGGCAGGCTGTTGATGTGGTATTCCACCGCTTTGCCCTGCACGCCTTTGCGCCGGCGGCTGATCCAGCCTTCGCGGCGGGCCATTAAATTGATGCCCTGTGGCGAGGAGGGCAGTCCTGCAATGCCGGTCAGCTCTCTGGCGGCAAACCACTCTTTTTTCATAGCCATTCATCCCTGAACAATTAGGTGTATTGAGAGAGGAAAAAATTAATTCACATGCTGATTTCCGTATCGAGGTGTTATGCAAGCGATTAACTTTGACCTGTTAGTTATACCACTAACCTCAGGCGGGCTAAGCAAAAAAAGCAGAATGGATGAGATGCGGCGGCGAGGCCGCCGCTCGAAAGGCAGGGGGATATTGCTGGGAATGGCGACTAGCGGATACCAAAGTAACCGCCGCTGAGCAGTTCCGTCAGCGATTGTTCCAGTGCGATGGCGTCGCCCTCCGACAGATCGATGCCAATCGCCTGCAGGGTGTTCAGCGTTATCTGCTGGTGTGCCGGGCCGGCCAGCGTTTGGGCGTGCACCCGATGCGTCGCCCCATTGAGCATCGACACCATCAGTTCGTCCATCTGGTTGCAGTGCACGTTGGTGATGAAGCGTTCGTCGACGCGGATATAGTCAATCTTTTGGCCATGCAACTCGTCAAAGGCGTTGAGGCTGTGCCCAAAACCGTTAACGATCAGCTTGCAGCCCCGTTGCTGCAACTGCTGGAGGAACGGCCTGCAAATGCCGGCGTGCTCCAGCACCACCGCATCATCGACCGCCAGCAGCAATGCCCCTGGTTGCAAGGGGGAGGCGTCCAGCGCTGCCAGCAGATCGTCCTGGAAGCTGGCGTCCAGCAGGCTGTCGGTTGTCAGCGGCAGCGCGATGGACAACCCCTTGCGGGCAATATCAGGGGCGCGCTGCGTCAAAATCTGCCCGATGATCCAGCGGTCAACCTCTTGCGTCAGATCGTATAGCCGGGCAGCGGAGATAAAATCGTCGCTCGCCAGCGCCTGACCGTCCTGATCCCTCACCTGCAGTTTCAACTGATAGAAACAGACCGCCAGCGGCGTTTTTGGCGGTGCGACCGCCCTGACATGCAGCAACAATTGCCCATCGTTGATGATGTCCGTCACTTCCTGGCGCGTCAGCAGTTCATGCTGACGTTCCAGGATCATTTTTTGACGCGCCTCATAGAGATAAACCTGGCCACGTCCGCGATGCTTGGCGGTATAACAGGCAATATCCGCCTGCGCCAGCAGCTCGCTGCTCTTGCCGGCATCGGCATCAATACGGGTTACGCCTGCACTGGCGCCGACGTGGTAAATCTTCCCTTCCCAAAAGAACGGGTGCTGGCTGATGTGATTAACCAATTGCTGTATCAGCGACTGGGCCTGTTCCCGCGTGCAGTCGAACAGGATCAGCCCGAACTCATCGCCGCCAAGCCGGGCCAGACAGTCGCTGTTACGCAGATGGTGCCGCATCAACAGGGAAAGATCTTTCAACAGCGCGTCGCCCGCGGCGTGGCCGGCATTGTCATTGACCGCCTTGAAACGGTCGAGATCGAGGAACACCAGCGCGTGCTGCAGTCGTTTTTCAGTGGCGTTGGCAATAGCGGCCTTCAGGCGCTTTTCAAAACTGGTGCGATTGGGCAGCGTGGTCAGGGCATCGTGGGACGCGCTGTAACTCAACTTCTGCATCAGTTCGCGCGAGGCCGTGACATCCTGCAGTACCATCACCGCGCCCATGACGTTGCCGTCGATCGTTTTCAATGGTGATACCGACTGCTGGATGTCAAAACAGCGACCGTCGCGACCATGCAGCACCAGGGCATAGTCTGCGGACAGCTGCCGGTTTTCCTGCAGGCAGCACTGGATCGGGTTTTCTACCTCTTCGCCGTCTTTGCCGTTGGTCATTCGAACCACGCCGGCGACGGGCATGCCGATCGCCAGACTGAGCGGCCAGCCGCACATTTGTTCGGCCACCGGGTTCATAAAGGTAATGTGCATTTCGTCGTCGGTGGATATCACCGCTTCGCCGATCGCATCGAGCGTAATGTGCAGACGCTCTTTTTCTTCGTGCAGCGCTTCGGTCAGATTACGGACCTCCGTCATGTCGATATTGGTGCCGATCATGCGCAGCGGCAGACCCTGAGCGTCTAAAATAACGTTACCCTGGCCGCGGATATGCCGCACTTTTCCCTCGCGGGTGAGCAGTCGGAACTCCAGAACAAAGGGGCCCGGCCGCTTCAACAATGTGGCCATCTCACGGTCGGTGCGTTCACGATCTTCCGGTACCAGCAGCGTCCGCCATAGCGAAAACGTTGGCGTCTGGTCCGGGCTGAGGTCGTAAAGTTCAAACATACGCTTGTCCCAGGTAAGCTCTTCGCCGTGCATCATCCATTCCCAAACGCCGATGCCGCCCACTTTATTCGCCAGCGTAATGCGCTCCATCAGTCGATGGTTCTCTGCGGCCGTGCGTTTCAATTCGCTGATGTCTTCTACCTGCGAAATAAAATACAGCGGCAGCCCTTCGGCATCGCGCACCAGCGATACGGCCAGTAGCGCCCAGACGTGCTCGCCGTCGCTGCGAATATAGCGTTTCTCCAGGGTGTAACTGCTGATATGTCCATCGAGCAGATCGTGCAGCTGCGTCAGGTCGGCGTTCAGATCGTCCGGGTGGGTGATTTCCTGGAAAGTCAGGCGCCGCAGAGCCTCCGGGGTATAGTCGAGCAGTTTGCACAACGCCTGATTGACCTGCAGCCATTTCCCCTGCGGCGACACCAGCGCCATGCCGATGGCCGAATATTCCAACGCATTACGAAAGCGAGTTTCACTCTCGACGATATGCTGTTTCTCCACCCGGAAGGCGTGCATCACCATGGCCATCGAGTGCGCCGGGATCAAAATCAACAGGATCGGCAGGTAAATCTCGATATCGCTGAACGGACCGGTGGGCGCATGAAAATGCAGCAACCCGATGGAAATCATCACGGTGATCATCAGCGTGGTGCAAAAGCAGATGACGAAAGCCTCGAGCCGCGGCAGCGCGATTGCCGCCCACAGCAGCGGCAGAATGACGAAGGTGAACGGAAATGGCAGGTAGCTCAGCGCCAGATAGCTGAAGGTCAGCGCGACTATCAACGTCAGCAGCAGAGTGTACAGATTCAGCGTATCCAGCATGCGGCGGCGATAGACCAGCCCGATGGGCGTCAGCGACAGGACGCCGATGGCTTCTGAAATAAACCAGGTACTGAAGGGGTGCCAGAAAGGGTGACCCGGGGCGGGAACCCACCAGGCGGCCAGCAGGGCGCTGAACAACGGGGTGAATATCACCGCGCAGACGACAAATTTAAGCCAACTGGCCAGGCTGTTCAGCGGATCGTCCTGCAGCAGCATTCGGCGCAACAGCAGGGTGCAAACCACGGCTTCCAGCAGGTTGATCAGGGTCAGTTTTACCGGGAACCAGCTAAAGCCGAACAGCGTGAAGCTGGCGGCCACGATGCCAACCCCGCATGCCAGCAGCGGCAACCCCCATTGGCGTGGCGAGTGGCGAAACAGCACGGCAATAATGGCGGCAGTGGGGAACCACAGCGGGGTAAAGTGGCTGGATTCGTTCGACAGCGTCAGGCACAGCAATGCCAGTAAAAATACTGCCACCGCCGCCAGCAGGCTGTGCGTCAACAAGGCGCCCTGACGCGTGATGAGATGATTCGGTGCGCTGATATCCATAGACAACCCTTAACTCTGGCATCTGTCACTGAACGAGGTCATGACGCGAATGAGATGGAAAGTTTATTGGCAAAGGGTAGTACAGCGCGGCAATAAAACCCACTGAATCAGACAGCTTTAGTGAGCAAACGCAAAAGCCGGCGCGGGGCCGGCCTTCTGGAGGTTTAAAGCAGGAACAAGGTGGCCAGCCCGAGGAAGATAAAGAAGCCGCCGGTATCGGTCAGAGCGGTGATCAATACGCTGGAACCTACCGCCGGATCGCGCCCCAGTTTGAGCATGGTCATCGGGATCACCACCCCCATCAGCGCGGCTACCAGCAGGTTGAGGATCATCGCCAGCGTCATGACGCCGCCCATCGCCCAGTCGCCGTACAGCAGCCAGGTCACGACGCCCATGATGCCGCCCCAGACCACGCCGTTGATAATGGCCACCCCCAGTTCTCTGAACATCAGGCGGGAAATGTTGCCGACCTCAATTTGGTGCAGTGCCAGCGCGCGTACGATCATGGTGATGGTCTGATTACCGGTATTGCCGCCGATCCCCGCGACGATCGGCATTAACGCCGCCAGTGCCACCAGTTGTGAAATGGTGTGTTCGAACAGGCCGATGACGCGCGAGGCGATAAACGCGGTACACAGGTTGATGGCCAGCCATGCCCAACGGGTTTTCACCGCCTTGCTGACCGGGGCAAACACATCTTCTTCCGGGCTTAAGCCCCCCATGCGGCGCAGGTTACTGTCGCTTTCTTCATTGACCACATCGACGATTTCTTCGATGGTCAAACGGCCCATCAGCTTGCCCTTGGCGTCGACCACCGGGGCACTGATCAGGTCATAACGTTCGAATGCGCTGGCCGCCGCTTCGGCCTTGTCATCCGGCTGGAAGCTGGTAGGGTCGCTGTCCATGACCGTCTGGACCAGGGTTTCCGGGTCATTAAGCAGCACGGCGGTGAGCGGCAGTTCGCCCAGCAAAGTATTTTTACGATCGGTGACGAAGAGCTTGTCGGTGGCTTCCGGGATGGTTTTGCGCAGGCGCAAGAAGCGATGTACGGCACCGATAGTGACGTCGGGGCGTACCGTGACCAGTTCAAAATCCATCATCCAGCCGACGGTGTCCTTGCCGTAGTGGATCATCTCGCGCACCTGTGCGCGTTGATCCGGCTCCATGGAGGTCAACAGGCGGCCCATCAGGTTACGCGGCAGGTATTGTGCCAAATAGGCTTGTTCATCGACGTCCAACGTCTTGATCGCTTTGAGCAGGTCCTTGTCGCTCATCTCTTCGATCAGGCTGTCCCACACGGGCTCGGCAACTTCCACCAGCGTTTGACCGCGTTTGGCGTTCCCCACCAGCCGCCACAGTGCCAGTCGCTCGTCTTGGGGCAGCGCTTCCAGCAGGTCCGCCAGGTCAGCGGCGTGCATGTCGTCCAGCAGGCCGGTGATTTCTGCTGTCTGGTTTAGCAGCTCGCTTTTGCTGAGGGCGTTCTCATCCCCTGGCCGGCCGAGAATGCCATCGACCAGATCTTTGTTGTTTAACAGCAGAGAAAGAATGCGCTGGCGGTACTCAGCGACTTTTTTAACGTTATGTGTTGCAGCTGACATGGTCTTCCTTACTGGCACTCGTGATCCTTAAGACCCACTCTGGACTAGATAGAGCATAGTGAATGCAGGCGTCATTTTTATGAAATGGGAGCAGTTGCTGAGGAATAAGTAAGGGGTCTGGCGCGCCGAGATACTGGCCGACGGCAGGCTGCTTAACTATTCGCAAGCCCTGCGGGAAAATTTGAATCTGTGAGTTCAGGGAGTGGTGTCCCGGTTTTCGTCGCTCATCTCAGTGGTGCTTTGCTGAGGGGCGAGTTTTTTTTCCTGATGGTGGGGCACCGCGACGACCGCGGCATACAGCAGACGGCCGACTAAAATGATAAAGCTGACAAACAGCACTATTTTGGTCATCTGTCCGGTGGATTTTCTACGCATATATCACCCGGCATGCCGGTTTCCTGTGTTATGCCCGCCATCTTTCACGCTGGCCGTGCTGCGGCCACTTGAAATTTATAGAGATATTGAACGCTGATGCAGGCCCATAGAGTGTAAACGGAATTCTAGCCATTGATGACAAATATTGTCTATACCCGTCATACTTGAAGCTGCATCTTTGTTGGCTTTCCTCACTCACCCCAGTCACTTACTAGTGTAAGCTTCTGGGGATTCGCTGCGTTGCCGCCTCGATGCAACTCCAATTATTTAGAGTATATATTTCCGGGCAGCAAAACCCGGTATCTCGCCGCTGTTTAGCTTAAGTTTGGCTTTATCTGTCGGATCAGCAGCTTAAGATGAGGCAAAAAATAGGCTTACACATTTTTACCCAACTTTTCCTCTTTGGTTGATCGGAGTCAAGCCTCACCCCCGCCCGGCGCCTAAAATTTCCGCCATTCTCCTGTCGCATATGATACTTTCAGCTTGCCTCATGAATGGATAGAGGTACGAAAAGGAACCTGCCTTGTTACCCGAACGCGTGAATGGAATTACGCCCTGACGGACTCGTTATTTTTATGATCAAGCCAATATTCTGGAAGCATTTACGCGAGCGCTGGTGGGGGTGTCCCCTCCTCTGGAGCCTGTTATTGATCCCGTTCGCAGGTTGGCTATCGCCGCGGATAATGCTGCCTGAAGGCAAAGTCTATCTGCTCTATCTACCGCTCACCGCCTGTATTGCGCTGTTGATGGTCTACGACTGGCGGGCGCTGCCGGGTATTGCCCTCGCGATCATGCTGCGTTACGCCCACCGGCTGGGGCTGGAAAGTGGCTTGCTGGTGACGCTGCTGTACCTGTCTTGCCTGAGCCTGTGTTGGCTGGGGTATCGCAGGCAAACGCAACGCCGTTGGTGTGCGGCCCCGGGTGGCGCGGCGCTGGTGAAGGAGCGGCTAATCTGGCTGGTGGTGCTACCGGCATTGCTGTTTGTCTTCGGCCTGAAACTGCTGGTCGCCTTTGCCCGGTTGCCCGACGAACTCGGGATGATGCCCGGCGATAACAGCTACCTGATGGCACTGGTTAATTTTCAAGCGCTGTTGCTGGGCTGTCTCTCCGCCATGCCCTTGCTCTACATCTTGTTGCGCATCCTGAATAAACCCCGTTTTGCCCTGACGCTCTGGCGACGCTTTGGTCGTGAAATGGCGCCAAACGTCGATAAAAAAGAGCTGTCGCTGTGGCTGTTGGTGCTGGTGGGGATGGTAGCGGTGCTGTCCCATCACGCCAAAGAGGCCATTCCCCTGTTGCTCGGGGGGTACGGATTGGTCTTACTGCTGCCGGTAATGCTCTACGGTGCGATGCGTTTTGGCTATCAATTCAACTGCCTTATCTGGTCTGCCACTCTGTTGGTGCTGTTTTTTCATTATCCCGGCGCTTCACAACCCGACAACCTGTTGCATAACCTGGCGGTCATCTCTTCGATGATGGTGGTGTTCACCCTGTGCATTTTCCTGATGTCGGCGCTCAATACTCACCAACGGTTAAGCCATGCCAGGGCACAAAGCGCCTCGCTGCAAGATCCGGTAATTGGCCTGCCGAACCTGCGTGCCCTCAAGCGCGATCTGGCTCAGTCTCCGCCTTCAACCCTGTGTTTCCTGCGCGTCAGCGAACTGGATTTGCTGAGCCGTAACTATGGCATGCAGCTTCGTATTCGTTTCAAACAGCAACTGGCGGCGCTGCTGCATCAGGTATTGGCCCCCGGTGAAGGGGTTTATCATCTGCCGGGCTATGACTTGTTGCTGCGAGTGGATGCGGACAATAGCGAAGAAAAGGTCGAAGCGATTTACCGCGCGTTGGAAAAATTCCGCCTGATCTGGAACGGTTTGCCGCTGCACCCCCCGCTGGGGTTAGGGTATTGCAGCGTGCTGCCCGATTTTGAACACCTCTACCAGTTGCTGGGGGAGCTTAGCGCGTTGGCGGAAGTGTCGCTGACCAGCGGTAAGCCGGAGAATGTGCAGAGCAGCGGCAATTTGGTGCAGGATGAAGTCAAACGCAAGGTGGCGCTCTTGCATGGGGTACAACGTTCGCTGGATAACGACGGCTTTATCTTGATGGCGCAGCCGATAGTGGGCCTGCGCGGTGATCGTTATTATGAGATTCTGCTGCGTATGCTCGACGATCAGGGGAACACAGTATCGCCGAATGATTTTCTGCCGGTGGCGCATGAGTTTGGCCTGGCTTATCGGCTGGATTTGTGGGTGCTGCGCAATACGTTGAAGTTTATGGACCAGCACCGTATCGATCTGCCCAGTGCACGCTTTGCGGTGAATTTGACGCCCTCTTCGCTGTGCCGACCGATGCTGAGCCAGGATGTAGACAACCTGTTGCAGCAGTATCGCATCGAACCGTATCAACTGACGTTGGAGGTGACCGAGTCGCATTTGCTGCAGAATACGGATTACGCCGGCGCCAACCTGCAGGCGCTGCGTGAAATGGGCTGCCGCATTGCTCTGGATGATTTCGGCACCGGTTATGCCGGTTACGATCGGCTCAAGATGTTGCCGGTTGATATGCTGAAAATCGATGGCAGCTTTGTACGTGACATGCTGACCAGCGCGGTGGATTTCCAGGTGATTGCCTCTATCTGTAAAGTCGCGCGAATGAAGCGCTTGACCATTGTGGCGGAATACGTAGAAAGCCTGGAGCAGTTGGTCGCGTTGAAAGGGGTGGGCGTAGACTATATGCAGGGGTATTTCGTCGGCGAACCGCAACCCTTGGTGACGTTGCTATCAGAACAGAATTGATTGTCGCCCCCGCAGTACGGGGGCGACAGACTCAGGCTGAGCGCTGCTCGTCTTGAGAACCTTCCTCTTCGCAAATCAGTTTCCAGCCCACAACGTCGTTCCAATAGGCTTGTTCACGTTCGAGATCCAGTTGCACCAGGTTGTTCAGCGCCAGATAACCGGCCGGGAAGCGCAGCGTCCAGTGGTTATCGTCGGTGCTCAGGCGCAGCGTTTCCGGCGTGGTGGTCGACTGGCGCTGGTTGTTGAGCAGGGTACTCAGACGCAACAGTTGGATCAGCGGCAGGTAATGCTTTTTCTTGAACAGGTTCAGGCGCGGCAATTCTTCCAGCTTGATACCCTTGCGATGGAAGCGTACCAGCGCTGACAGCAGCAACTGCTGCTCCTGGTTGAAGCCCGGCAGGTTGGTGTTTTGCAGAATGTAGGCCGAGTGGCGATGCATGCCGCTGTGGTTGATGCTCAACCCCACTTCGTGCAACATCGCTGCCCATTTCAGCAAGGCTTCCAACTGCGGGTTCGCCAGCTTGGTATTTTGCGCCATCCACTGCGCATACAATAGCTCAGTGGTATCCAGCACCCGTTTGGCCTGCTCGCGGTCGATATTGTAGTGATCGGCCAGGCTCTTGGCGGTGCGGCTGCGAATGTCCTGATGACGGAAACGGCCCTCCATCTCATACAGCACGCCTTCGCGCAGCGCACCGTCGGAAAGGCGCAGGTCGCGGATCGCCAACGCATCGAACACGCCGCAGAGGATTGCCAACCCCGGCACAAACACCGACTGGCGGTCTTCCGACAGCCCCGGCAGGCTCATTGCGCTGAAATTTTTAAACTGCAGCACCTGTTCCGCCATCATTTCCAGCCGCTCGAGGGTGATCAGGCCATCTTTTTCGCCCATTGCCACCAGCACTTCGTGCGCGGCCTTGATGGTGCCCGACGCGCCCAGAGCATATTGCCAGCCCTGAATGCGGTACTGCCAGGCCAGCGTTTCCAGCTTCTGTGCCGCCGCCAGGCGTGCGCGTTTGAAGTTGTTTTTGCTGATTTCCCCACCCGGGAAGAATTGTTGGGCGAAGCTGACGCAGCCCATGCGGCGGCTTTCCGCCAGCAGTGGTTCAAAATCTTCGCCGATCACCAGTTCGGTAGAACCGCCGCCGATGTCGATCACCAGCTTGCGACCTTTTTCCGGTTGGGTATGTTCCACACCCATAAAGATCAGACGCGCCTCTTCCTGCCCGGCGATGATTTCGATCGGGTAGGGGATCACTTTGGCTGCGCGCTTGAGGAATACCTCGGCGTTCACCGCCTGGCGCAAGGTGTGGGTACCGACGATGGTGACGTTATCCGCCGGGAAGCCTTGCAGCCGTTCGGCGAACAGCGCCAGGCAGGCCAGGCCGCGTTCTATTGCCTCTTCACTGAGCACATTGTTGCTGTCCAATCCATCGGCGAGGTGGACCCGCTGTTTTAAACGCCCCAATACCTGTAAGGCGCCATTGACGACGCGGGCAATCACCATGTGGAAGCTGTTCGACCCGAGGTCGATGGCAGCGATTTCCTGCGGTTTGTTCGTTGCAGTGCTTTTTAGCGGCATAGTTGCTGGCCTACTGTCCTGGTTGTTCCAGAGCTTTTAAATACTCGTAAATGGCAACCTGAGAACGGACTTTGCGGCGGTTGCCGCGCGGCACGTACTGGTTGCTCAGTTCTTTATCGAGGTAACGCGCCTTGACCGTGTCGCTGAACAGGATTTCCAGAATATCCAGAACCCGTTGTTTCAGCGTTGGATCCAGCAGCGAGACCGCGACTTCGATGCGGTAATCTATGTTACGGGTCATCCAGTCGGCAGAGGACAGATAAACCAGTTTGTCACCTTTGTTTTCGAAAACGTAAACCCGATCGTGTTCCAGATAGCGGTCGACGATGCTGATTATCTGAATATTGTCACTGATCCCCGGCAGGTTGGGAATCAAAGAACACATCCCGCGCACCAACAGGCGGATTTTTACGCCGGCGCCGGAGGCGGTATATAACCGATCTACCAGCCCTTTATCCACCAGATTGTTGATTTTCAGCATAATGCCGGCCGGAAGCCCGGCTTCGGCGTTGGCAATTTCGTTGTCGATCAACTCATACAGTTTCAGACGCGAGTTCTGCGGTGACACCATCAGGTTGTCGAAGGTGACCGGCCGGTACGGGTTTTCGATAAAGTTGAACACCCGGCGTACTTCGTTGGTGATGCGCGAATCGGCGGTCAGCAATGAATAGTCGGTGTAAATGCGCGCGGTTTTCTCGTTAAAGTTACCGGTGCCGATATGAGCATAGCGCACAATCTCGTCGCCTTCACGGCGTGAGATCAGGAACAGTTTGGCGTGAATTTTCAAGCCAGGCGCGGAGAAAATAACGTGCACCCCGGCTTCCGTCAGGCGCTTGGCCCAGTGGATATTGGCCTCTTCATCAAAGCGCGCCTGCAGCTCCACCACCACCGTGACTTTTTTGCCGTTATGGGCGGCGTGGATCATCGATTCGATGATGCGCGAGTCTTTTGCCACGCGGTAAATATTGATTTTGATCGCCAGCACGCTGGGGTCGAACGACGCCTGGCGCACCAACTCCAGCACGTGTTCAAAGGTGTGGTACGGGTAGTAAAGCAGCACGTCGTGCTCGCGAATGGCGTCAAACCCGTTGCGGAATTTTTCGAACCAGGTATGGCGCAGGCGCGGCAGCGGTTTGTTGACCAGGTTGGCCTTGCCGACGTTCGGAAAACCGATGAAGTCTTTGAAGTTATGGTAACGGCCGCCGGCAATGACCGAATCATAGTTGGAAATACCGAGCTTGCCGCGCAGCAGTTCCACCATTTCATTGGGCATGTCGCGCTGATAAACAAAGCGCACCGGCTCTGCAGTCAGGCGCTGCTTCAGGCTGGAAGACATCAGTTCCAGCAGGCTGGATTCCATCTCGGTAACCAGATCGTATTCCGCATCGCGGGTCATTTTCATCGAATAGGCGTTAAGCGCGTCGTAATCGAAGAAGCCCTTGAAGATGTCGTCCAGGCAGTAGCGAAGAATGTTATCCAGCAGGATCATCGGCTTGCGGCGGCGAGGGGCTTCCGGCGGCAGGTTGACGAAGCGCGGTACCTTGTCGGAGGGGATCTCCAGCAGCGCGTAATCGATACGCGTGCCGCGGATAATCTCCACCGCCAGATAGGTGTAATCGTCTTTCAGGAACTGCACCAGGTTGGTTTCATTGTTGATCAGGATCGGCGTGATGTGCTGGCGCAGATGCTGTTTAAAGTATTGCCGCAGCCAGATTTGCTGGTTTTCCGACACCTGGCGTTCGTTGATCAGGAAGATCTGGTTGCGTGCCATTTCCAGCAGCAAATCGTTATACAGGCTGTCGAATTCTTGATCGGTTTTTAATACCTTGGCCTGGATCTTTTTCAGCAGATGGCGTGAAGCGCCGCCAGAGCCCTGTTCTTCGCTGATCAGAATGCGTCGTTTGAGATCGGCAAAGCGGACCTTATAGAACTCGTCAAGGTTATTGGAATAAATGCCCAGAAAACGCATGCGCTCAATCAGGGGATTGCTCTTATCTGCGGCTTCCTGCAACACGCGTTCATTAAAGGATAACCAGCTTAGTTCTTTTTCGATGTAGAGCTTTTCCTGACCCATTGCCACTCCAGTTCAATTTTAGAAAAGGATCCGGGACGCAGCGCCCGGATGCCGCTCTAGTGTCCTTCATCATTATTGCGAGAGATTGACAGGAAAGTCCAACATATCCATTACCTTGGGGCGAGGCATTTTAAGGCGTAAAAATATTCTCTGCGGCGTCCGGGGCGTTGAACATATCGGAGCAATATAAAATGAAGACAATAATGCTAAATATCTCTACAGATGATCGGCTTAACCATCATTTTTCAGCAATATATAGGGTTAAGAATGCTAATGAATAGCGTTAAATTCGATATTGGCGGCAGGCAACTTTGTCATGCAAACGTCACAAAACTGACATAAGATGCCCGGTTATTCTATGGCGCAAGCCTGCTTACATCAGCGACAGCGAGAGACATGGCACAAACTACGGTAAACCAACATCCCCGGGATCGCCTGCGCGCGCGCATCGACCGTAGCGTTCAGGCGGCGGTTACCGTCAGCGGGCTGCTGGTGTTGATGACGCTGATGCTGATCTTCGTTTACCTGCTGTTTGCGGTGTTGCCGCTGTTTAAACCGGCGGCAATGGGGCAGGCGAAACCGCTGACGATCAGTGCCTCTGCACCTGCGCTGGCGCTGGGTATGGATGTGCAGCAGCGGATAGGTTACCGCATCGATGCGCAAGGGCAGGGGCAGTTCTATCCTCTGACGCAGCAGAACGCCCATCCTCTGACGCAACAGACGCTGCTGGCCAAACCGACGCTGCTGACTCAGGCGGCCGGCGAACGCGATCTGTTTGCTTTGGCACAGGCCGACGGCCGGTTTATCGTCGCCAGTGCGGACTTCGCAGCAGCCGGGGCGTCGGCACCGCAGTGGTTGTTTCCCCTTGGGCAACGACCGCTGACGTTGGATAAACAGGGGCGAGCATTAACGCTGCTGACGTTGGCTGAAGCACGCCGTGGGCAGTACCTTCTGGCCGGTGTGACCGAAGATCGTCGTTTGGTGTTTGGCCGTTTCGGCAGCGACCACCCGCCGCAGCTAAGTGAGATCACGCTGGACAGTGCGGTGCAGCAGTTGGTATTGACGCCCGACGGTCGCCAATTGTATTTGCTGGCGGGGAATCGGCTGGCGCGCTACCAAATTAATGACACGCAGCTGCAGCTAAAAGAAACGCGTACGCTTGGCGAACATTCTCCTTATCAACTGACGGCGTTGCCTGGCGGCAGCGCGTTGCTGATCGAAGCGCCTGACGGCAGCGTACGCGAATGGTTTGATGTCGAAAAAGATCGGCGCTGGCAACTGACGCCGGTGCAGCATTTCGACCACCAGTCCGAGCCGCAGGATTTGCTGGTGGCCGAACCTTATCGCCGGGTGTTCGCCACCCTGAGACCGGACGGCGGTTTCTCGCTGTTTTCCAGCATCCAGCCGCAGCCACTGTTGAACGGCAGGCTGAGCGCCGGGGTACAGCAGATGGCGTTCGCTCCACGCGGTGATGGCCTGCTGCTGGAAACGGCACAGGGCTGGCAACATTATGCGATCGACAACCCTTATCCCGACGTCACCTGGCGCTCGCTTTGGCACAAGGTGTGGTACGAGAATTACCCCGAACCGGCTTACGTCTGGCAATCCACCTCTGGCGAGGACAGCTATCAGGCCAAATTCAGCCTGATGCCGGTGATTTTTGGCACCTTCAAGGCCGCGGCCTATGCCATGCTGTTCGCCATTCCGCTGGCGCTGGCCGGGGCAGTTTATACCGCCTATTTCATGTCGGCCGGACTGCGGCGGGTGATTAAACCGGCGATTGAGGTGATGGGGGCTTTACCGACGGTGGTAATCGGGCTGGTGGCGGGCATCTGGCTGGCGCCGGTGATTGAATATTATCTGCTGGCGGTGTTGTCGCTCCCCTTGCTGTTGGCGGCGGTGGTGCTGGCATGCGGTGCGCTGATGAACCGGTTTGCCCCGCGGCGCCTGCCGCCGGGCATCGATCTGCTGATCCTGTTGCCGCTGATTGTACTGACCGTCTGGCTGGCGTTTAGCGTGGGGCCCTGGCTGGAAGTGAAACTGTTCGGCGAGCCGCTGCATTTCTGGCTGGGCGATGATTATGACCAGCGCAATGCGCTAGTGGTTGGCGTGGCGATGGGCTTTGCGTTAGTGCCGATTATTTTCTCTTTGGCGGAAGACGCGTTGTTCAGCGTACCGGCAACCCTGAGCCAAGGGTCGCTGGCGTTGGGGGCGACCCAGTGGCAAACCGTGATACGCGTGGTGCTGCCTTCGGCCAGCGCCGGCATTTTCTCGGCGCTGATGATTGGCTTTGGCCGCGCGGTGGGGGAGACCATGATTGTGCTGATGGCGACCGGAAATACGCCGGTTATCGACGGCAGCCTGTTCCAGGGCCTGCGCGCCCTGGCGGCCAATATCGCCATAGAAATGCCGGAAGCTGTCGCCGGCAGCAGCCATTATCGGGTGCTGTTCCTGACTGCGCTGGTGCTGTTTATTTTCACCTTTGTCTTCAACACGCTGGCGGAGGCGATCCGACTGCGGCTGCGTGAGCGCTATACCCTGAACCAGGAGGCGCCATGAAGCGCTGGGCGAAGAGTGGTTCGCCGTGGATCTGGCTGACCGCCGGGTCGGTGGCCGTCAGCCTGTTGGCGCTGATCGGCATCATGCTGCTGCTGGCCGGACAGGGGATGCGCTATTTCTGGCCGAGCCCGGTCTATCAGTTTGAGCTCAACCAGAGTGCCGCAGGGCCGGTGACGATGATCGGCGAGCTGTATCAGCAGCAAAGCATTCCGCGCCGGCAACTGCTGGAGTCCGGTATCGCACTGCCGCCGGGAAATGCGCAGAGTTTTGAGCGCTATCTGATCAAGGTGGGCAACCGCGAGAGCGAAGGACAAGACTTCCGTACGCTGCTGGCCGGTGACATTGTTCGCCAAAGCACACCGCGCGATCTGCTGGTGCTGGAACGTAATAACAACGGCACCGCTTACGGTTATCTGGCCGGTATGCTGGAGGATGGTCAGCCGCTGACCGGCCGCAATCTTAGCCAGGCGCTGCTGCAACGTTTGCCGCAGATTGCCGCGCTTTCGCGTCAGGCCCATGATATTCAGTTTCGCGATATGGCGCGCATTAACCAGCGGTTCGATATGCTGCGTCTGCGAGAGAAAAGCTTACAGCGGGAAGATAAGCTAGACGCCCGCGCACAGGCGTCAATCAATGCCGAGCGGCTGGAACTGCAACGTCAATATCGACTGCTTTCCGACCGTCTGGAAGGTTTGAACCGCGATCGCCACCGCGATGCGCTGTTGCTGCGTGACATGCATGGCCAGACCCATACCATTGCGCTAAGCCAGGTGCGCGATGCCTGGTACCCCAACGCGATGAATACCACGCAAAAGCTGGTGCACTGGGCCGAACAGGTGAAGAAATTCCTCAGCGACAGCCCGCGAGAGGCCAATACCGAAGGCGGCGTATTCCCGGCGATTTTCGGCACGGTGCTGATGGTGATCCTGATGTCGATCGTGGTGATGCCGTTTGGCGTGATTGCCGCCGTTTACCTGCATGAATACGCAGGCAATAATCTGCTGACGCGGCTGATCCGCATTGCCGTGGTTAATCTGGCCGGCGTACCGTCGATTGTCTATGGCGTATTTGGCCTTGGCTTCTTCGTCTATATGATTGGCGGCACGCTCGATCAGCTGTTCTACCCGGAGTCGTTGCCTAACCCGACCTTTGGCACGCCGGGCGTGCTGTGGGCGGCCTTGACGCTGGCGCTGTTGACGTTGCCGGTGGTGATTGTCGCTACCGAAGAGGGGCTGTCGCGCATTCCTGCTTCGTTGCGCCAGGGCTCGTTGGCGCTGGGCGCCAGCCGGGCGGAAACGCTGTGGCGTATTGTGTTGCCGATGGCGGCGCCGGCGATGATGACCGGCCTGATCCTGGCGGTGGCGCGCGCCGCCGGGGAGACGGCACCATTAATGCTGGTGGGGGTAGTGAAATCCGTGCCGGTGCTGCCGGTAGATGATATTTTCCCGTATCTGCATCTGGAGCGGAAGTTTATGCACCTGAGCTTCCAGATCTACGATATGGCCTTCCAGAGCCCGAGCGTGGAGGCAGCCCGGCCGCTGGTGTTCGCCACCGCCTTCCTGCTGGTGGCGATTGTCGTGGGCTTGAATCTGGCGGCGATGGGCATTCGCCATTCGCTGAGGGAGCGGTACAGAGCATGGTCGCAGTAACAACGATGTTATTCCTGGGGAGTGCCTAATGAGTTTGATGACGCCAGGCAGTTTGCCCCGGTTGGATGTCCAGCACCTTGATGATGAACATACCGCGCTGGCGGTAAACGACCTCAACCTGTTTTATGGCGAAAAACAGGTGCTGCACGATATCTCGCTGCGTATTCCCAAGCACCGGGTGACGGCGCTGATCGGCCCGTCCGGCTGCGGCAAATCCACGCTGCTGCGCTGTTTCAACCGTATGAATGATTTGGTGGACAACTGCCGGATTGAAGGCGATTTGCAACTGAACGGTCAAAGCATTGGCGGCGCGCAAATCGACGTTGCGGCGTTAAGACGGCGGGTCGGCATGGTTTTCCAACGGCCGAACCCTTTCCCGAAATCGATTTATGAAAACGTGGTTTACGGCCTGCGTCTGCAGGGCGTACGTGACCGACGGATCCTTGATGAGGCGGTGGAGCGTTCGCTGCGTGCCGCCGCGCTGTGGCACGAGGTCAAAGACCGGCTGCGCGAGAACGCGTTTCGTCTTTCCAGCGGCCAGCAGCAAAGGTTGGTGATTGCCCGGGCGATAGCCATCGAGCCGGAAGTGCTGCTGCTGGATGAGCCGACCTCGGCGTTGGATCCGATCTCCACATTGACCATTGAAGAGCTGATTTCCGCGCTGAAGCAGCAGTACAGCGTGGTGCTGGTGACGCACAACATGCAGCAGGCGGCACGCGTCTCGGATTACACGGCGTTTATTCACCAGGGCCGATTGGTGGAATACAACGACACCGACGACATCTTTACTTCACCGCGCCAGCGCCGCACCGAGGATTATATTACCGGACGCTATGGTTGATGCCGCAGTTGTCTTTTCCTGCCGTTGGGATAAGCCCGAATATCATGATAGTAAAAACCCGCTCTCGCGGGTTTTTTATTGTCACTTAACCAAAGGTTGATCGCTGGCGGCGGTTTTGAATTTCGCCATGTACTGCGGCTGGAAGATGCACATGCGCAGCACGGTACGGTATTCACCGTTAACGAAGAATTCGTCAATCAGCTCGCCTTCGACTTCAAAGCCCAATTTGCTGTAGATGTGGATTGCCTTCGGGTTTTCTTTATCGACGATCAGGTACAGCTTGTACAGGTTCAGTACCGAGAAACCGTAGTCCATCGCCAGCTTGGCGGCGATAGTGGCGTAGCCTTTGCCCTGATGCGTCGGGTCGATGATGATCTGAAATTCCGCGCGGCGGTGGATATGGTCGATCTCCACCAGTTCCACCAGCCCGACCTTGGCACCTTGGTGTTCGATGATAAAGCGGCGTTCGCTCTGGTCGTGGATATGTTTGTCGTAGAGATCGGAAAGTTCTACGAAGGCTTCATAGGGTTCTTCAAACCAGTAGCGCATCACGCTGGCGTTGTTGTCCATCTGATGGACAAACGTCAAATCATCCCGTTCCAGTGGGCGTAGCCTGACGTTGGTAGTGCTGGACATGGGGGTTCCTCAATGTCGTTATAGATAGGGGCGGTTGCCACTGTGGGCAAGTATAACGTTGGCGATGGGTTGCGGCGAAAAAAAAACGGCGCCGTGAGCGGCACCGTTTAGAAGGGGTTAAGATTGGCTTTTTAGTCTGCCGCATGCCCTTGTTCGGGCAGGCGCTCGCCATCCAGCCAGGCGGCGTTATCGCGCATCGCCAGGCGGCCTTCGACAAACCAGTTCACCACCAGCGGGTAAAGGGTATGTTCCTGAGCCTGTACCCGTTCAACCACCTCGTCTTCCTCGTCACCGGGGAAGATTGGCACCTTGGCCTGCAGGATCACCGGGCCGCCGTCGAGCTGTTCGGTCACGAAGTGCACCGAAGTGCCGTGTTCGCTGTCGCCGTTGTCGATGGCCTGACGGTGAGTATGCAGCCCTGGGTATTTGGGCAGCAGGGAAGGGTGGATATTCAGCATGCGTCCGGCATAGCGCTGCACGAACTGCGGGCTGAGAATGCGCATGTAACCGGCCAGCACCACCAGATCCGGTTGGTATTGGTCGATGGCATCCGCCAGGGCGACGTCAAACGCGGCCCGGTCGGCAAAGGCCTTGGCGTCCAGTGCATGAGCGGCAATACCTGCCGCTTCTGCACGTTGCAAACCGTAAGCCTGCGCCCTGTTGCTGAACACCGCCACAATCTCGCCGGCAATTCTGCCCTGCTGGCAGGCGTCAATCAGCGCCTGGAGATTACTCCCCTGGCCGGAGACCAACACCACGATCTTTTTCATCCGTTGATGACCACTTGTTGTTCGTCAGAAGAAGCGGTCAGTTTACCGATCTTCCACGCTTTTTCACCGGCTGCGGTCAACAATGCGATGGCGGGTTCCACGGCTTCTTCCGGCAGCGCGATCACCATGCCCACGCCACAGTTAAAGGTGCGGTACATTTCGTGACGGCTGACGTTGCCGTTTTGCTGCAGCCAGTTGAAGACGGCCGGCCATTGCCAGCTGGATTCTTCGATCACGGCCTGCATGCCTTCCGGCAGCACGCGCGGGATGTTTTCCCAGAAGCCGCCACCGGTCAGGTGGGCGATAGCGTGCACGTCGATTTTCTCGATCAGCTCCAGCACCGATTTCACGTAAATCTTGGTCGGCGCCAGCAGGTGGTCCGCCAGCGGTTTGCCTGAAAGTAAGGTAGTGGTCGGGTCGGTGTTGCTGACTTCCAGAATTTTGCGTACCAGCGAGTAGCCGTTGGAGTGCGGGCCGGAAGCGCCCAGGGCGATCAGTGCGTCGCCGGACTGCACCTTGCTGCCGTCGATAATCTCGGACTTTTCGACCACGCCGACGCAAAAGCCGGCCACGTCGTAGTCTTCGCCGTGGTACATGCCCGGCATTTCAGCGGTCTCACCGCCCACCAGAGCACAGCCAGACTGCTTACAGCCTTCGGCGATACCGGTGATCACGCTGGCCGCGGTGTCCACGTCCAGTTTGCCGGTGGCAAAGTAATCCAGGAAGAACAGCGGCTCAGCGCCCTGAACCACCAGGTCGTTCACACACATTGCGACCAGATCGATGCCGATGGTGTCGTGTCGTTTCAGGTCCATCGCCAGACGCAGCTTGGTGCCTACGCCGTCGGTACCGGAAACCAGTATCGGCTCGCGGTATTTCTGCGGCAACGCACACAGGGCGCCAAAACCGCCCAGACCACCCATCACTTCCGGGCGGCGGGTCTGTTTTACTACACCTTTGATGCGGTCTACCAATGCATTGCCAGCATCGATATCGACACCTGCGTCTTTATAGCTGAGAGAGGTTTTGTCGGTCACTGCGCGATCCCCACGACGGTTTGCGGTTTGAATACTGTGCTTCCGGCATTGATTCCGGAATAAGGCGCGGCAATTCTAACAGCGCAGGCAAACGTTTGCGAGTGGCTTGTGAACCAGCTCCGCTTTTTCGTCATCTATACTGTTATTCAAACTTTTGTTGATCCCGATCGGGCTATTGTGGGTGGCGCAGTCGGCAAAAGGAGGTATAATCCGGCGATTTTTTTGGCCGTAAACCACCTTAATAGGAGAAAAATGATGAAGATCGTTGAGGTGAAACACCCGCTGGTGAAACACAAGCTTGGCCTGATGCGTGAAAATGATATCAGCACCAAACGCTTCCGTGAGCTGGCCTCAGAAGTGGGTAGTTTGCTGACCTATGAAGCGACCGCCGATCTGGAAACAGAGAAAGTCACCATCGATGGCTGGTGCGGCCCGGTTGAAATAGACCAGATTAAAGGGAAAAAAATTACCGTTGTGCCTATTCTGCGTGCCGGTCTGGGCATGATGGAAGGGGTACTGGAAAACGTACCGAGCGCACGTATCAGCGTGGTTGGCGTTTACCGTGACGAAGAAACTCTGGAGCCGGTGCCGTATTTCCAAAAGCTGGTGTCCAACATCGAAGAGCGTTTGGCACTGGTTGTCGACCCTATGCTGGCTACCGGCGGCTCGATGATCGCCACTATCGATCTGCTGAAGAAAGCCGGCTGCAACAGCATCAAGGTGCTGGTGCTGGTTGCCGCGCCGGAAGGGATCGCCGCGCTGGAGAAAGCGCACCCGGACGTCGAGCTGTACACGGCCTCCATCGATCAATGCCTGAACGAGAAGGGCTACATCGTACCGGGCCTGGGTGATGCGGGCGACAAGATATTTGGTACCAAATAAACAAAAATAAAGCCGACTGATGAGTCGGCTTTTTAATGCTCGTCGTCTTTCAAGCTACAGCGTTGTTGTCTGCGGGCGCTAACCCCAGTCACTTATTATAAATAAGCTCCTGGGGATTAACGCCCTTGCCGCCTAGCTGTAATTTGAAATCCATTGAGCATATATCATTAGGCTTACACAACTGATAACGACCCAGAGGAAAAACATCCATGACCCGTCGCGTGATAGGCGTAAGCGAACGCCCGCCGCTACTCCAGACTATTCCGCTCAGCTTCCAACACCTGTTCGCCATGTTTGGCGCGACCGTGCTGGTGCCTATTTTGTTCAAGATTAACCCGGCGACGGTGTTGCTGTTTAACGGCGTCGGAACCTTGCTGTACTTGTTTATCTGCAAGGGCAAGATCCCGGCCTATCTCGGCTCCAGCTTTGCGTTCATTTCCCCGGTGCTGCTGCTGTTGCCGTTGGGTTATGAAGTGGCGTTGGGCGGTTTTATCATGTGCGGGGTGTTGTTTTGCCTGGTCGCGTTGCTGGTTAAAAAAGCCGGTACCGGCTGGCTGGACGTCATTTTCCCTCCGGCGGCGATGGGGGCGATTGTGGCGGTCATCGGCCTGGAATTGGCCGGTGTGGCGGCGAACATGGCGGGCTTGTTGCCGGCTGACGGCGTCAGCGCAGACACCACTACCATCACTATCTCGCTGGTGACCCTGGGTGTGACCATCCTGGGTTCCGTGCTGTTCCGCGGTTTTCTGGCGATTATCCCGATCCTGATCGGTGTGCTGGTAGGGTATGCGCTGTCGTTCTTTATGGGCGTGGTGGATCTGACCCCGATCCGCGAGGCGCACTGGTTCGCGCTGCCGACGTTCTACACCCCGCGTTTTGAATGGTTCGCCATCTTCACCATCCTGCCGGCGGCGCTGGTGGTGATCGCCGAGCACGTCGGCCACTTGGTGGTGACTGCGAATATCGTCAAAAAAGACCTGCTCCGTGACCCTGGCCTGCACCGTTCAATGTTCGCTAATGGCATATCGACAGTGATTTCAGGCTTCTTCGGCTCCACACCAAACACCACCTACGGTGAGAATATCGGCGTGATGGCTATCACCAAGGTATACAGCACCTGGGTGATCGGCGGCGCGGCGGTTCTGGCCATTCTGCTGTCCTGCGTCGGTAAACTGGCGGCGGCTATCCAGGCGGTACCGGTGCCGGTGATGGGCGGGGTCTCTTTGCTGCTGTATGGGGTGATCGGCGCGTCAGGTATTCGTGTGCTGATTGAATCCAAAGTGGATTACAACAAGGCGCAAAACCTGATCCTGACCTCGGTGATCCTGATTATCGGCGTCAGCGGGGCCAAGGTGCACATCGGTGCTGCCGAATTGAAAGGCATGGCGCTGGCGACCATCGTCGGCATCGGCCTCAGCCTGCTGTTTAAGGTCATCAGCCTGTACCGCAAGGAAGAGGAAGTGACTGAAGCGCCGGACGAGTCGACCGAACAGAAGTAGTAAGGAAAACGGGCAGCCAATGGCTGCCCGTCAGATTATTGACAAAGGGGATAAAAGCGTGGTTTTTCCCCCTTTGTGTTATCAGCCGAAAATCAATAAATTGATTTTCCTGATTTATTTTCAAAACCTTTAGCGCCAGCTGCCAAACATTATATGTTTGTCAGCCGTCTCACGGGCAGCCAATGGGCTGCCCGTTTTGTTGATGCGCAATAAATTAACTGCGGATTTTACGGTATACAAACAGCACCACGATGGCACCAATCACCGCCACCACGAAGCTGCCGAAGTTGAAACCGTCAACTCTGCCGTAACCAAAGAAGGTGCTGATATAGCCCCCAACCACGGCACCGACGATACCCAGGACAACGGTCAGAATAAAACCGCCGCCGTCTTTACCTGGCATAATCCACTTGGCTAAAATACCGGCGATCAGACCGAAGATAATCCAGGAAATAATCCCCATTTACTGCTCCTTTCTTTATTGCTAAGTATTATTGTTGTGCGGCCGGCGGGGTATTTTCTTTCCCTGCTGCGTCGGCATCACTTTTTAATTCTTCCGCTTTATTTTCTGCGCTGTTTTTAATCGCTTCGGTTTTCGCTTTGGCTTGCTCGGTCAAATCATTGGCACCATTAATGGCATCGTTCTTAATGGTTTTAGCCTGATCGACCAACTGCTGGCTTTGCTTGCTGGCATCTTCTTTGATGGCGTCAGCCTTGGCTTTCGCATCATTGGTGATGGCATCAGCCTGCTTGGCGGCATCGTCTTTGATTGCCGAAGCCTTGTCTTTCAATTGGTCGGCCTGAGTGGTGGCCTCTTTCTTGATGTCCTTGGCCACTGCGGCGGCTTTATCGGTCAGATCGTCCGCTTTTTTCTGTGCGGCATCTTTCATCTGCTCAGCGCTGTCTTTGGCTTTTTCAAGATTGGCGTCGACTTTGGATGAGTCATCACAGCCGGCAAGCAATAGCCCAATGATTGAGGCCAAAAGCACTTTATTCCATACTTTCATTGTCTATATCCTTGTAGAAACCTTGTTTAAGGAGATTGCGTTTCGCCCCTCTATACTAGGATAACTCTTGGATAAAATACAAATTTCACCGGTCAAAGTCGTTGGCAATTTAATCTTGCTGCTGAGCGTTGTTCACTATTACGCCATAAAATCCTGCCGGTTCAACAGAGCCCGTTTTCTGTGGTAGACTTACCGCGTTTTCCTGCCAGTTTTGGTTGAGGTGCTTTTCTGAATACGCCGGCACAGCTTTCACTGCCACTTTATCTTCCCGATGATGAGACTTTCGCCAGTTTTTATCCGGGGGAGAACCCATCCCTATTGAGCGCGATCCAGTCCGCCGTTCGTCAGGAACATGGCAGCTATATCTATTTCTGGTCACGCGAGGGCGGTGGGCGCAGTCACCTGTTGCATGCGGCCTGTGCGGAGCTTTCGCAGCGTGGTGAAGCCGTGGGCTATGTGCCGCTGGATAAGCGAGCCTATTTCGTGCCGGAAGTATTGGACGGGATGGAGCAGCTGGCGCTGGTATGCATCGACAATATCGAATGCATTGCCGGTGACGAAGAGTGGGAAATGGCGATCTTTAATCTCTACAACCGCATTCTGGAAACCGGCCGCACGCGCCTGTTCATTACCGGCGATCGTCCGCCACGCCAATTGAATCTGAACCTGCCGGACCTGGCTTCGCGCCTGGACTGGGGGCAAATCTACAAGTTACAGCCGCTGTCGGATGAAGAAAAACTGCTGGCCCTGCAACTGCGCGGCAAACTGCGCGGCTTTGAATTGCCGGAAGACGTCGGTCGTTTCCTGCTGAAGCGGCTGGATCGCGAAATGCGCACCTTGTTTATGACCCTGGATCAACTCGATCACGCCTCGATCACCGCCCAACGCAAGCTGACCATCCCGTTTGTGAAAGAGATCCTCGGGTTATAATTCTGGCTCGCCAGGCTCAATTCTCGCCGTGCTCCAGCAGGGTTACGTAGCTATCGATCTGGCTGCGTTGATTGCTGGCCCGGAGCTGCAACGCCAAATTGATATTTTCCAGATACTGCGCATTCTCGGCCAGTGCCTGGCCAATTTTCCCCTTGCTTGCCAACCAGTCTGCAACGCTATGCCAACGCCACAAAGGGGATGACCCCTTAAGCCTTTGAATGGGAGAAGGGAAGTCTCCAGAGCCGCGAGTACCGTCCTTTAGCATCGCGATAGCTTGCCGAGACATGCCGGCGAGTGCTGCGATATCACTTAATCCTACCAGATGAGAATCGACTGCCATTACCTGCGCGCCCAGACCGGCGGATTCGATATTTTTGATGGCCCCAAGAATGGCGTTGGCGAAGCTATCGCTTTCTCTATCGAACTCCACGTAAACCGCTTTGCCATAGAAACAAATCAACCCGTCATCGCAACCACTGGCGTAGAGAGCATCTTCCAAACCCGGAGTTTGCGACGTCACACCGGAGAGTGTTAACGAGAAATTATAGAGCGCCATAATGACCTCCTTTATCCTTTCTGGGAAAGAGCCAGACATTCATCGACTTTACGGCGAATCTGTTTGGCATGTTGTTCTGGGTTCCTCGGTGTAGACCAGATACTCATCATATGCTCCCTGTGCTGAGGAAGAGCGCACTGGAGGCGGCCGAACGCATGTCCATTGCTGGCGCGAAATAACCAACCCTGCGAAATGGCATAGGCTAACGCAGCCTGAATATGTTTATTAGGATGGTTTTTCATCACCTGCCTGCCGTCTTTATTGAGAATATTTTAGCTGTTGACGTATGTCAACACTGGCTGTGCGTTAATACAACACACCGGGAGGATAATATCAGTCAGGACTCAGGGGGATGATGAAAAGTATTTATATAACAATCAATTAAAAATAGCCCAGGTAAGGGCTATTATCATCATGTTGCTCAATAGAGTGCCGAGAGACTCACAAAATCTCCAGCACCTGTTCCGGTGGCCGGCCGATGCGTGCCTGGGTGCCTTTGACCACGATGGGACGCTCAATCAGCTTTGGATTGTCTACCATCGCCTGCAACAGTTGGGCTTCGCTCAGGCTTTCATCCGCCAGCTTCAATGCCGTGTACAGATCTTCTTTTTTGCGCATTAACTCGCGTGCGGAACTGAAACCCAGTTCTTTCAGCAGTTTCTTCAGTTGGTCTACCGACGGCGGCGTTTCCAGATACAGCACCACGTCGGGCGTCACGCCATGCTGTTCCAACAGCGCCAGGGTTTCACGGCTCTTGGAGCAGCGTGGGTTGTGGTAAATAGTGACGTTTTTCATTTAACTTCATCCTTTATGAAAATCAGCTGCGCTGGTACTGGCGGAAACGTTGTTGCAACTGGCGCAGTTGGTCGATGCGCGCATCATAACGCGCCTGTTTCAGGCTGCCGAGTTTTTGCAGTGAACTGGCATTGCTGAGCAAGCCAATAGCCTGATCGAGACGGCCGGTCAGGGCCAGGCTTTCGGCACGGGCGGAAAGCTCTTCATCGCGCAGCCCCTGTGCGGCGCTGGCCTGCGCCAGCAGATCCCAGGCGTTGGGATCGTCCGGATGGGCGAAGGTGTAACGGTTGAGAATTTTTGACGCCTGCGCCGGTTGGTTACCTTCCACGTAGGCGTTGGCCAGGTTGAGTTGCAGCACCGGGTTGTTGCTTTGAGCGGCATTGGCGGCCTGCAGACGGGCAATCGCCTGCGGCGCACGTTTCTGACCGAGGTCGATATCGGTCATCAGATCGATCAGCCAGACGTTTTTCGGATCTTGCGTCAGCAGTGGCTGAATGATGTTACGGGCATCGTCATACTTTTTGGCCTCGTAGAACAAAATGGCGCGGCCATATTTGGCTGCCGTCTGCTCGCGTACGTTACCTTTGCTGTAAGTATCGAGCAGCTCTTCACGCAGGCCGTACCCCTCTGAGCTGTACATACCAAGCGAACGCACCTTGGCCATCAGATAATCCTGCGTCGATTGCACCAGGTGCTTGGGCATCTGGTTGGCGCGGTTGCGCGCATCGGACAGGCGGCTGTCGGGCAGGGGGTGGGTCAACAGCATTTCCGGTGGTTTGGAGGCGTAGCGTGACTGATCGGACAGCTTTTGCAAAAAGTCGGGCATGGCTTCAGGATCGAACCCGGCGCGTTGCAGCACCTGAATGCCAATACGATCGGCTTCCTGTTCGTTCGATTGGGTAAAGCTGATCATGCCTTGCTGGGTGCCGGCCAGAGTGCCGCTCAACGCCGCCATCCCCATGGTCGGGTTGGCCATCGCCAGCAGGATGGAGCCAAGGGCGCCTACCCAGGTCAGCGGGGCGTTGCGTTGCTGGTCTTCCATCGCTCGCGCCAGGTGGCGTTGAGTCACGTGCGAGATTTCGTGCGCCAGTACCGAGGCGAGTTGGCTTTCGTTGTCGGTTTCGCGGAACAGGGCTGAGTGCAACACCACGTTACCGCCAAAGAAGGCGAAGGCGTTGATCTCGTCGTTGCGCACCAGATAAAAATGAAACGGCGTGCGTACCGAATAGGCGCTCGCCACCAATCGGTTACCCAATTGGTTAATATATTGTGTGAGTAGGGGATCGTTGATCAGGGGCGCGCTGGCGCGAAGCTGACGCACGTAAAAATCACCCATCGCCATTTCCTGGCCAATACTCAGGGTGCCACCCGCAGAGGTGCCCATATCCGGCAGTTGATCCTGGGTTTCCGCCTGCACCGGCGCCAGCGCCGTGGCGTTGAGTGTGCCGAGCAACAGTACTGCAATCGCTGTTTTGGTCAACCGGGTGGTCATAGTCAGGCCTTTCCCTTAAATAGTCATCTCTAAGACGTCAGCATCACACAAGAGTTCTTCTTCCTTGCCGGACTCGCCAAAACAATCAGTGCGAAAGCGTGTTGGCTCACAAAAATGCACGCATTGCGGCGCCCTGTCGGCAGATAACATCATAGTCAGCCGAAGACGACAAGGAAACTTCTGTTCGGCAATAATCAGACAGAATTATTTGATTTTTCATTTCTGAATCTTCCCTTGATGATCAACGTCCTTGGGCCTCGTCGATGCCGCTTTTTCGCCACCCATAAAAACAAAGACAAAGTTTGTCCGTGTTTTAATTGACAGAATAAACGTGGACTAATATAGTCTGCGTTATTGAATTCAAGAGTGCAGCGCAAACCCAATATGGCTTACATCACTACCAGCGTTGAATACGGCATCCACTGCTTGCTTTGGTTGGTCGGCGAGGATCAACGCGCGTTAAGCAGTCGCGATCTCGCGGAACTGCAGGGAATTTCACCCAGTTTCCTGGCCAAGATTTTCCCCAAGCTGGAGAAGGCGGGGATCGTCGTCGCCAGTGAAGGCGTGCGCGGTGGGTATCGGTTGGCCCGTCCGGCAGAGGAGATCACTTTCCTGGAGATTATCGATGCCATTGAAGGACACAAGCCGTTGTTCGATTGTCAGGAAGTCCGCGGTCGCTGCGCGGTATTCGATGATAGCCCGCCTGACTGGGCCATATCAGGCAAGTGTGCGATCCATGCAGTGATGCTGCAGGCCGAAAAGGCCATGCGCGATGCGCTGGCGCTACAAACACTGGGTACTGTCGCTTCTCGTTTTGGGCGCAAGGCGCCGGAAGGGTTCTTTGGCGAGGTCAATATCTGGCTTGATGAACGCCTGAGCGAGCGTACGACTCGCAGCGGCAAGCCCCCTCGCGCCAAACCGCAATAACGCCCCCGTCATTTTTCTGATGCTTTTTACCCGCCTGTGTGCCACAGGCGGTCACCCTTCTGCACCCTTTTTCAGGGGGGCAGCGGTAAAACTCGCCTGAAAAATACGTCAGGCGCTCGACAACAGGTATTTGAAGGAGTCATTCCATGACGCAGAAAATAGTGATCGCCGGTTCTGGTTTTGCCGGGTTTTGGGCCGCTGTCTCCGCCATGCGAGCCGTAGCGCTTGCCGGTAAGGAACAGAGCGTTGAGGTGACGATGGTTTCGCCGACCCCGAACGTCACCATCCGCCCTAGATTGTACGAAGCCGTACTGGAAAATATGAGCCCGGACATTTCGGCACAGCTCGCTGCGATTGGCGTTCGTCATTTGGCCGGTCTGGTTGAGCAGATAGACGGCGAAAACAAGACGCTGGTGGTGGAGAGCGCCGAAGGGAAAAAACTTCAGTTGGCGTATGACCGGCTGGTACTGGCAACCGGCAGCAAACTGTTCGTGCCTGCGGTCGCCGGTTTTGCCGAGCATGGTTTTAATGTTGATACGCTGCAAAGCGCGCAACGGCTGGATGCCCATTTAAAAGCGTTGGCGACTCAACCTGAGACCCCGGCACGCAATACCGTGGTGGTGGTCGGTGGTGGGCTTACCGGGCTGGAAAGTGCTGCTGAAATGCCGATGCGCTTACGTGCCATTTTGGGCAACCAAGCCGATATTCGCGTGGTGATTGTCGATACGGCGGCCGAAGTTGGCGCCGGCATGGGGGCTGAACCTGCCGTGGTGATCCGCCAGGCACTGGAAGAATGTGGCGTTGAGTCTCAAGCCGGGGTTCGCGTTACGGCTATTAACGCAGGCAGTGTGACCTTGTCGAGCGGTGAGCGCATCGCCACCGATACGGTGATTCTGGCCGCCGGGGTACGGGCGCATCCATTAGTTGAGCAAATCCCGGGTGAGCGCGACAGTGCCGGACGTATTGTCGGTGATGCCTTCCTGCACGCGCCTGCGGCGGACGGCGTGTTTGTTAGCGGGGACACGGTCAAGGCAGCGACCGACGAGCTGGGCAATCACAACCTGATGACCTGCCAGCATGCGATGAGTCTGGGCCGTGTAGCGGGCCACAATGCCGCAGCGGAACTGGTGGGCCTGCCGCTGCACCCTTACAGCCAGCCAAAGTATGTGACCTGCCTTGATCTTGGAGCCTGGGGCGCGCTCTACACCGAAGGTTGGGATCGTCAGGTGCGCTTTACGCGTGAAGAGGGCAAAAAGATCAAACAGGAAATCAATACGCAGTGGATTTATCCACCGGCAGCGGATCGGCAGGCGTTGTTCGCCGTTGCCAATCCCGACTACGTGATTGTGCCCTGAATACCCTATGGGAGCGGAGACGCTCCCATTTTTTTCACCAGAACGGCAGCCCAGAGCGCGGTAATGACCCTGGTAACGCCCGTAAAAGCAAGGTAACCGGCGCTACTTATCGCTCCAGCCACTCAATCGCCAATTCGCGCGCTTCATCCAAATTGACATCACGACCTTCGCGGGTGATCGCCGTTTTAAGCTCATTGATCACGTCCGCTTTTTGCGTTTCATGCTCTTCATTGGCCAACGCCAGAAAGGCATCGCCTACCACCGTGCATATGCCGATGTACAAGGCCTTTGAGTCCTCGAAACCACTGTTCATAACTGTATCCTTCTGGATTTGATTGTGATCTACAACGGCAGAAAGGGCCGGTCCTGCACCACGCTTTTCATCACCAGCGTGGAGGTCAGGCGTTGAACGCCGGGCAGGGCGGAAAGCTGTTCGTCGTAAAGCCGCTGAAAAGCCGGTAAATCGCGGGCGATGACATGCAACAGGTAGTCGGGATCGCCGAACAATCGCTGCGCCTGGATAACCTGGGGAATATCCACCATGGCGTTTTCGAAGGCTTCAACAGCCTGGCGATCCCCTTCCCGCATGGTGACGAAAACCAGCGCGGAAAAGTTAAAGCCCAGACTGCCGGGATCGAGGTGAGCACGATAGCCTCTGATCACGCCAGATTGTTCCAACGCTCGCACCCTGCGGTGGCAGGGGGAAACGCTCAGCCCAATTCGGTCAGCCAGGTCGGTAACAGAAAGACGCCCATCAAACTGAAGTTCAGCAAGGATTTTGCGGTCAATCTTGTCCATTTGGAAAAATTTCCCTCAATTTGCGATTTATAAGCAAATAATTGAAACCACATTCTAACAACTTGGGGATATTCTTTTCAATAATTGAACAACTTTGGACATAAATGGCTTTTGGCCTGTTAACGCTGTCCAGCGGAGGAACGCGAAGTGATGAAATGGATAAGCCAGACTGCTGGGTGTCGGTGGCGGGGGCGATATTTATGACGCTCGCCATTTTTGCGGCTTTCTGGGCCGTTTCGATTCTGTTCGTTATCACGCCGGGGTTGGACTGGGCGTACATCATCTCGGCCGGCATCCGCGGGCGGGTGGTGGTGCCTGCGGTAGTAGGGTTGCTGTGTGGGCACCTTATCGCTATAGCGATCGTGGCGGCAGGCGTGGGCGCTTTGGTGACAGGCAGTCCTATGGCCCTCACGGCGCTCACCTTGCTGGGGGCCGGCTACCTGTTGTGGATTGGCATCAACATGCTGCGCCATCCCCCGACGCCGAGCGCCGGCGATGCGCAGGCGTCCGACTCCTGGCTGCGTTGGGCCGGCAAGGGCATTTGCGTCAGCGGCCTGAACCCCAAGGTATTCCTGCTATTTTTGGCTTTACTGCCTCAGTTCACCGATGCGGGTGCCAGTTGGTCGATCCCCAACCAAATTCTCGCGCTTGGCTTGTTGCATCTGATCAGCTGCGGGGTGGTTTATTTGATCGTGGGGTATGGCTCGCAGTCGGTACTGCAGACGCGCCCGCAGGCTGCACGGGTTGTCAGCCGTTTTTCCGGCGCGGCCATGGTGTTGATCGCCGTCGGGCTGCTTGTCGAGCAGGGGATAAAGTAATGTCTCAGGCAGTTGCCTCACTAAAAAGCCCGCCGATGCGGGCTTGAAAGGGCCTGGAAACTACGCCCTGACGGCAATCAGCACGGAGGAGGCTTTGACCAGAGCGATGACACGGGCCCCGTTCTTCAACGCCATCTCCTGCAGGCTTTCATTGGTGATCACCGAGGTCAGTTTGAAACCGGCATCCGTTTTAATGTGCACGGTGCTGTTCACCGCCCCTTGCTCCACTGCACTGACTTCCCCGGCGAATTGATTGCGGGCGGAGAAACGCAGCCCGCAGTCTTCCGAAGCCAAAATAACCCAGGGGGCCTTAATCAGCGCCACCGCTTCCTTACCGGCGACCAGGCCAAGCGACTGCTGGCTTTGTACCGTCACAATAGCGACTAACTTCTCGCCGCCCGGCAAAGTGATTTCCACCTCGTCATTTACGGCGCCTTTAGCGACGGCAGACACGGTGCCGGATAACTGGTTACGGGCTGAAACTGACATAAATTCTCCTTGGTCAGACATGAGGATGAGATGGCCTTACAGCATGACCACTTCCCGCCGCGTTTGCCAATGTCGCGAGATAATTCTGTGAGCGGCGGAGGGCATTCGCAGCACGACGTTTTCCCACGTTCAAGATGACCAATTACATTTGCTCGCCAAAAAAGTAATGAGTATGATTATTATTCTCTTTGTTATTCGCAGCTAAGGCGGTCCAGCCGCCTGCGATAAAGTGAACCCCATTCACAAGGAAACATTGAGACGTACGGTGGGGCTCATTTCTCCTGTTGAGAAAGCCAAAAATAATCCGCAAGAGCCTCCACTCAATCAGTTTATATGGCCAAGGATTTCCTGATGAAGATGAAAGTTTCTGCGCTCGCCGTGGTGATGACCCTGGCGCTGAGCGGTTGCGTCGCCCCTAAGCAACACGCCGCTTCTCCGATTGCCCAACCTGTCGCTGCGGCGGCTCAATCTGCCGACAACGTGGTTAGACGCGATCTGGCGGATGGCCTGTATGAGATGGCGCTGACGCCGGCGGGCGATGCCTTGTACGTGGCCAGTTCCGAAGGCTTTAAAGATGTGCAGGGCGGGGTGGTTTATAAGCTGGATGCGAAAACGCTGAAAACGCTCGGCGCTACCCACACCGATCTGAAAAACTTCGCCATGCAGATCTCCCCGGATGGCAAAACCCTTTATGTCACTAACTCCCTGGACGGCGGCATCAGCGCGATCACTACCGCCGACGGCAAAGTGAAAGGCCGCTTGCTGTTTAGCGAGCGCAACGAGAAAGGGCTGCCGTATGGCGCGCGCCAAATTCTGCTGCACAAAGATACGCTGTACGTAGGTGCTGTGGCCGACCCGGCGTTGATTTGGGTGGTGGACGCCAACACGCTGAAATTAAAAGCGCGGATCAAAAACACCGGCAAATGGATGACCGGCCTGCATTACTCGGAACAAACCCAGCGTTTGTACGCCGCGAACGGCAGCGGTGAAATTCTGGTCATCAATCCGAAAAACAACCGAATCGAAAAACGCTGGAAGCCACTGGGCGAGAAGCCGGCGCTGCTGCTTAACCTGGCGGAAGACAGCGAAACCGGGCGCCTGTTTGTGACCGACAATTCCAAAGCCAAAACCACGCTGGTGCTGGATATTCATAGTGGAAAACTGCTCAAGCAGCTGGATGTCGGCGACTCTCTGGCGGTGCTGTTCAATGCCAAACGCAATGAAATCTACCTCTCGCAGCGTGAGTCCGGCAAGGTGCTGAGCCTCAATGCCACGTCCTATGCCGTGAAACAGAGCTGGGCGGTAACGCCAAATCCAAACAGCCTGCAGCTTTCCCCAGACGGCCAGGTGCTGTTTGTCACCGTCAAGCAACCCTTTAATAAGGATCACTCTACTCAGGGGCCGGACAGCGTCGTTCGCATTGATTTAAATAAATAAGCTCTATCGGCCCGGTAACGGGCCATTTTGTTCCACTTCTCCTCATACATGAGTGAATTATGCACAACACCAGTTCAACATCATTTCCGCAACGCCTGACGTTATTGGCGCTGGCCATCGGTGCGGTAAGCCAGGGCGCGCTGGCCGCTCCGACAGAAAGCAGCAAAAAAAATCAGGAAGAAACCCTGGTGGTTCAGGCCACCAAAGAGAGCGATTTTAAAGCCGGCGGCGAAGATCTGGTTCCCGCTTATCTCGATGGACAAATCGCGCATGGCGGACGTCTGGGGATGCTGGGCGAACAAAAAGCCATGGACGTACCTTTTAACGTGGTCGGCTACACCGCAAAGCTGGTGCAGGATCAACAGGCGAAAACCATTGCCGATGTCATCAGCAATGACGCAGGCGTTCAGGCGGTGCAGGGCTACGGCAACTTCGCCGAAACCTACCGCATTCGCGGCTTCCAGTTGGATGGTGAGGACATGACCATGGGCGGCCTGTCGGGCGTGGTGCCGCGTCAGGTGATGGATACCCAAATGCTGGAGCGCGTGGAGGTGTTCAAAGGCGCTAACGCCTTGCTGAACGGCGTAGCCACCAGTGGGGTGGGCGGTATGATTAACCTCGAACCCAAACGTGCGGAAGAGACGCCTACCACGCAGGTGGGCATCGATTACACCTCTGACTCTCAGGTCGGCGGCAAGCTGGATGTAGGCCGTCGCTTCGGTGACGACAACCAGTTTGGCGCGCGGGTGAACCTGGTACACCGCGAAGGTGAAGCTGCCGTCAACGACGACAAACGCCGTACCACGCTGGCCTCGGTGGGACTGGATTACCGTGGCGATCGCTTCCGCACTTCGCTGGATTTCGGCTACCAGAAGAAGACCTTCCACGGTGGAACCATGGGGGTCAACATCAGCGGCGTCGACTTTATTCCAGCCGTGCCGGATCCGACCAAAAACTACAGCCAGAAATGGGGCTACAGCGATATCGAAAACGAATTCGGTATGGTGAAGGCGGAATACGACCTCACTCAACGCTGGAAAATCTATACCGGGTTGGGCGCGCAGCATGCTCATGAAACCGGGCTCTACAGCGCACCCAAGCTGATCAATGCCAACGGCGACGCCACGGTAGGGCGTCTGGACACCAACCGCATTATCGATGCGTTCAGCGGCATGGCCGGGGTCAGCGGCGAATTCAATACCTGGGATGTCTCGCACAAGGTGAACCTGGGTTATTCTGCGCAAATCAAACGCGACAAAACCGCCTGGCGCATGTCGGCCAACAACCCGACGACCAATATTTATGACAATCACGATGTGGCGGTGCCGGATAACGCTTACTTTGGCGGCAACTATTCCGATCCGTTAACCACCGCCCGTAATCGCACCCAGGGCTGGCTGTTCAGCGATACTTTGGGGTTCTTTAGCGATCGGGTGCTGTTTACCGCAGCGGCGCGCCATCAGAAAGTGGTGGTGCGCAACTACAGCAACGCCACCGGCCTGGAGGATACTTCATCCCGTTATACCCAAAGCCGCTGGATGCCGACCTTTGGTCTGGTCTACAAGCCGTGGGAAGAAGTGTCGCTCTACGCCAACCACACCGAAGCTCTGCAGCCGGGGAGCAACGCGCCGAAGGAAGCCACGAACTTTGGCCAGAGCACCGGTATTGCCCGTTCCAAACAAAATGAAGTGGGGGTGAAGGTCGATTTCGAACGCGTGGGCGGTTCGCTGGCGCTGTTTGAAATCAAGAAGCCTTCAGCCATGCTCAACAGCGAGAATTATTATGCGCTGGATGGCGAGCAACGTAACCGCGGCGTGGAACTGAACGTGTTCGGTGAGCCGATGCTCGGGCTGCGCCTTAACGGCAGCACCACCTGGCTGTCGCCTGAGCTGACCAAAACCAAAAATGGCACCAACGACGGCAAGGATGCTATCGGCGTTTCGAATTTCTATATGGTGATGGGCGCCGAGTATGACATCCAACCGGTTGAAGGCCTGACTGCGACCGCCAGGGTTCGCCATACCGGCTCGCAGTTTGCCGACGCGGCGAACACCAGGAAACTCGACAGTTACACCACGCTGGATCTCGGTGTGCGTTACCGGATGCGCATGAACGCGGATCAAAACACCCTGGTTTGGCGCGTTGGCGTGGATAACGTCACCAACGAGAAGTATTGGTCCAGCGTGGAGAGCAACGGCACCTATATCTTCCAGGGGCAATCGCGCACCCTTAAAGCCTCGCTGACTTACGACTTCTGATCTTCTCAGGCCTGATGGCATAGCGGCGGTTTGACTCACCGTTAAACCGCCGCGACTTTCCCCGCGGTAAATCGATCGTTTTCTTTCCCCCGGTCTGTGCCGACAATCGCTGGATGGCAAAGGGGCGGCATGGTACAACCATACGCTGAATGCCCGGCCTTCAGCCTTTCCTCTTTTTGGCTTGGCCAGCGTAGGGTCAATAATACTTATTACAGGAACAGCAATGCCTGCCAGTCAAACCTCTAGGAGCCCTCTCTGATGCTGGAGATGTTATTACAGTGGTACCGCCGCCGCTTCACCGATCCGCAAGCCATCGCGCTGTTGGTGATCCTGCTCGCCGGGTTCCTCATTCTCTATTTTCTGCATGGTATTCTGACCCCGCTGCTGGTGGCCATCGTGCTGGCGTATCTGCTGGAGTGGCCAACCGCGCGGTTGCAGCGCATCGGCTGTTCGCGAAATTGGGCGGCAAGCATGGTGATGATCCTGTTTGCCGGTATCGCGATGCTGCTGGTCTTCGTGGTGGCGCCGACCGCCTGGCAACAGGGCATAAACCTGATGACCGATCTGCCGGGCATGCTCAACCAGTTCTATAACTTCGCCGCGACGCTGCCGAAGCGTTACCCGGCGCTGGTGGATGCCGGCATCATCGACATGATGGCGGAGAACCTGCGCGGACGCCTGTCGGGCATGGGCGAGTCGGTGGTGAAATTCTCGCTGGCGTCGCTGGTTGGCCTGCTGACGCTGGCGATTTATCTGATCCTGGTCCCGATGATGATGTTCTTCCTGTTGAAGGACAAGGAACAGATGCTCAATGCCGTGCGCCGGGTACTGCCACGCAACCGTGGGCTGGCCGGGCAGGTGTGGATCGAAATGAACCAGCAGATCACCAACTATATTCGCGGCAAGGTGCTGGAGATGGTGATCGTCGGGGTGGCGACCTATCTGGTGTTCGCGGTTCTCGATATGCGTTATTCGCTGCTGCTGGCGGTGTTGGTCGGTTTTTCGGTGCTGATCCCCTATATCGGTGCGGTACTGGTGACCATTCCGGTGGTGGTGGTGGCGATGTTCCAATGGGGTGTCGGCGCCGATTTCTGGACGCTGATCGTCGCCTATCTGGTGGTGCAGGGGCTGGATGGCAACCTGCTGGTGCCGATTCTGTTCTCTGAAGCGGTCAACCTGCATCCGCTGGTGATCATTCTGTCGGTGATTATCTTTGGCGGGCTGTGGGGTTTCTGGGGCGTGTTCTTCGCTATCCCGCTGGCAACCTTAGTGAAGGCGGTTATTCATGCCTGGCCGGACGAACTGCGGGTAGAAACGGAACAGGAATAAGCGTGGATAACGAAGCGCAGCAGGTCGCTGCGCTTCGTGAGGATTATTGTTTCAGGTAATCCAGAACGATGTCGTGATGATTGGTGGTCTTGAAATCATCAAACACTTTTTCAACCTTGCCTTTGGCGTCGATCAGGAAGCTGATGCGGTGGATGCCGTCATAGGTTTTCCCCATGAAGGTTTTCTCACCCCAAACGCCGAACTGCTGCGCCACCTGATGATCCTCATCAGACAACAACGTGAAGTTTAACAACTCTTTCTCGGCAAAACGCGACAGTTTCTCTGGTTTATCCGTGCTGATGCCCAGAACTTCGACACCCGCTTTTTTCAAGTCATCCATGTTATCCCGCAAACCGCAGGCCTGTACGGTACAGCCCGGCGTCATCGCCTTGGGATAAAAATAAACAAGCACTCGCTGTCCCTGGAAGTCGGCCAAATTAATTTCCTCACCGTCCTGGTCAGGCAAACTAAACTTCGGCGCTGTGTCACCGGCTTTCAATGGGCTCATCACTACTCTCCATCTTTCTCATCATGCTGTGGATAGTTCACAACGCTAATACTGCCTTGTGCTTTCAATTCTGTACATAGGCGATGAAAGGCTTGTTCAATATTTGAGGCATCCTGATTGCCGGGGCTGTGCGCGGTGATCTGGATATACAGCTGCGGCGGCAGGTCGCCTTCCGCAGGCTGGGTGCGCGATACCAGCTCGGCAATGTTCATCTGGCTGGAGTCGAACAAATCGGTAAAGCGTTCGATGATGTGCGGCGAGTCTTTCACCTCCACCTGCACCCACACCGTGGCCGGCATTGGTGGCCTTTCGTGCGAGTTGGTGCGCTTCATCACAATCAGCAGCTCCAGCTCCGCGCCTTTTTGCGGCAGGGTTGATTCGATCAGGGTAATGGCGTTCCAACTGCCGGAAAGCAGCATGATGAAAGTGAACTCTTCACCCAGCATGGCCAGACGGCTATCTTCGATATTGCACCCGCAGCTGCTGACGTGGCGGGTGATGGCATTGACGATTCCGGGGCGATCGGCGCCGAGCGCGGTAATCACGAGATAGTGTTCATCTGGCTTAGGCAAAATGGAGCTTCCTGTCGTGCTCAATGGGGTTACCATGGTAAACATAAAAAAAACCGCCTGCCAAGCGCTTACAACGCCGTTGTTTGCTTGCTTTTGGATAGGCAGCAAAAGTACCATGAGTGACTTGTTTGTGGAGGGGACGGCCAATGTTTACGGGAAGTATTGTTGCACTGGTTACGCCGATGGACGACACAGGTGCTGTCGATCGCGCGAGCCTAAAAAAATTGATTGATTATCATGTAGCCAGTGGAACTGCGGCCATCGTTTCCGTAGGGACTACCGGCGAGTCCGCAACGCTTGCCCATGACGAGCACGTTGACGTGGTATTGCAGACGCTGGAACTGGCCGCAGGCCGTATTCCGGTGATCGCCGGTACCGGCGCCAACGCCACCGCCGAAGCCATTTCGCTGACCCAGCGCTTTGAAAATACCGGCGTAGTGGGTTGCCTGACGGTCACGCCTTACTACAACAAACCGACTCAGGAAGGGCTGTACCAGCACTTCAAGGCGATTGCCGAAAGCACCGCACTGCCGCAGATCCTCTATAACGTGCCTTCGCGCACCGGGTGTGACATGCTGCCGCCGGTGATTGCGCGTTTGGCAAAAATTAAGAATATTGTTGCTGTTAAAGAGGCAACAGGGAACTTAAGTCGTGTAAGTCAGATCCAAGTGCTGGTTGATGATGAAGATTTCATTTTGCTGAGCGGCGATGACGCCAGCGGTCTGGACTTCATGCAACTGGGCGGCAAAGGGGTGATTTCCGTGACGGCCAACGTGGCGGCGCGTGAAATGGCGCAGCTTTGCGCGCTGGCAGCACAGGGCGACTTTGCTGAAGCACGCCGCTTAAATCAGCGCTTGATGCCGTTGCATCAGGATTTGTTTGTAGAAGCAAACCCAATTCCGGTGAAATGGGCCTGTAAGGCATTGGGATTGATGGCAACCGATACGATGCGTCTGCCTATGACGCCGTTGACCGACGCTGCCCGTCCGGTAGTGGAACGCGCGTTGAAAAGCGCCGGTTTGCTGTAACTCTAAGGGAAATTTGATGGTTTATTCATTGCAAAAGTCGACGGTAGCAAAAGTCGTGGGTATTTCGCTGGTTATGATGCTGGCCGCCTGCACCACCGATCAGCGTTACAAACGCCAGGTGAGCGGCGATGAGTCTTACCTCGATGCGTCGGTGCTCAAGCCACTGAACGCACCAGCCGGTATGATCCTGCCGGTGCAAAGCGGTAATTATGATGTTCCGGCCACCACGCTGAAAGGCGGCGTCGGCAAGCAACTGGATATTCGTCCGCCGGTGCAGCCACTGGCATTGCTGAGCGGTTCACGTGCGCAATATGCCGGCGACAGCGGTACGCTGCTGTTGGAAAACAACCCGCAGAACCAGAATCTGTGGTCGCGCGTTGTCAGCATGCTGCAGACGAAAAATATCGCAATCGCCTCACGTCAGGACGCCGGTCAGACGCTGACCACCGACTGGGTGAAGTGGAACCGTCTGGATGAAGACAACCAGTACGAAGGCCGCTACCAGATCAGCGTACAGCAGCAGGGTTACCAGCAGGCGCTGACGGTGAAAACCGTGGGCCTGCAGCAGCAGGGTAAAACCGAACAGATTACCGACCCGTCAGAAGTGCAGCGCTACAACGGCATGATGATGAACACCATCGTTGAAGGCCTGGACAAGCAGGACAACCTGGCAAGCAGCCAGACGGCCAACCGCTTCGGCGCGCTGGACGTGCAGAGCAGCGCTGATGACACCGGCCTGCCGATGCTGGTAGTGCGCGGCCCTTACACCGTGGTATGGGATCGCCTGCCTGCGGCGTTGGAGAAACTGGGGATGAAAGTGGGTGACCGCAGCCGTCCGCAGGGTACCGTCGCCGTCACCTACAAATCCCTGAGCGGTAGCGATTGGGATGCGTTGGGCGCCAAGGATCCTGAACTGAAAGAGGGCGATTACAAACTGCAGGTCGGGGACTTGAACAACCGCACCAGCCTGCAATTTATCGATCCTAAAGGGAAGCCATTGACCCAGTCGCAAAACGACGGCTTGGTGGCGGCCTTCCAGGCAGCATTCAGTAAAACCAGCGTTAACTGATTGAAAAGGGGCTACGGCCCCTTTTTCTTTGAACAATACGGTATCGTTTGCGTCGCAGTTTTGGCACAATATACCCATCATTTTTGAAGCTACAACCGTGTTGGCTACGTGCATTCACCCTGTCACTTACTTGAGTAAGCTCGCGGGGAGTCCCGCACCTGCCGCCTTGCTGTAACTCCAATTATTTTGGGTATATCACGCCTGTGTGTTAAAGCATTTTTAAAACAATTCTTTATTGGAGTATGTAAGATGCAAAAGCTAGCTGAGTTGTATCGCGGAAAGGCAAAAACCGTCTACACCACCGAAAACCCTGATTTGCTGGTGTTGGAGTTCCGCAACGATACGTCAGCACTGGATGGTCAGCGCATTGAGCAGTTCGATCGCAAAGGCATGGTGAACAACAAGTTTAACCATTTCATTATGAGCAAACTGGAAGAGGCCGGCATCCCGACACAAATGGAACGCCTGCTGTCAGACAACGAAGTGCTGGTGAAGAAGCTGGACATGGTGCCGGTCGAATGCGTGATCCGCAACCGCGCTGCCGGTTCACTGGTGAAGCGTCTGGGCATCGAAGAAGGCCTGGTACTGAACCCGCCGCTGTTCGACCTGTTCCTGAAAAACGATGCCATGCACGATCCGATGGTCAACGAATCCTACTGTGAAACCTTCGGCTGGGTGAACAAAGAGCACCTGGCGCGTATGCGCGAGCTGAGCTACAAGGCAAACGACGTGCTGAGCAAGCTGTTTGACGACGCGGGCCTGATCCTGGTCGACTTCAAGCTGGAGTTCGGCCTGTTCAACGGTGAAGTGGTGCTGGGCGATGAGTTCTCGCCGGACGGCAGCCGCCTGTGGGATAAAAACACCCTGGACAAGATGGATAAAGACCGCTTCCGCCAGAGCCTGGGTGGCCTGATCGAAGCCTACGAAGAAGTGGCCCGCCGCATCGGCGTCAAGCTCGACTAAGCGTTTTCGCGCTCTACGGGGTCATCCGGCCCCGTCAGATTGTGACAAAGGGGGATAAAGCGTGGTTTTTCCCCTTTTGTGTTATCAGCCGAAAATCAATAAATTGATTTTCCAGATTTATTTTCAAAACCTTTAGCGCCTGCCGCCAAACATTCTCTGTTTGTCAGCAGTCTCACGGAGCCATTCGGCCCGTTAACTTCCCGCAATATTTCTCTCTGACTGCATTTCCGGAAAAATTCTACATTTCCTCCGCTGCTCAGCACTTATAATGATAATACCCGGCATACTTGAAGCTGCATCTGTGTTGGCTGCACTCGTTCACCCGAATCACTTACTTGAGTAAGTTCATCGGGATTCACTCATTTGCCGCCTTGATGCAACTCCAATTATTTTGGGTATTGCGTACAATGACAAAAACCTAATCTGGAGTTTATTTATGCGTTGGCAAGGGCGTCGGGAAAGTGACAATGTTGAGGATCGTCGCGGGCAGTCTTCAGGTCTGGGTGGCGGCGGTGGCGGTTTTCGTGTTCCTCGCGGCAAAGGCGGTATCGCCATTCTGGTGGTGGTGTTGGTGGCCGGCTATTACGGCATCGATCTCTCGCCGCTGTTGAACGGTGGGGACGTGAGCCCGCAAACTCAGCAACAAAGCGCCAACATCAGTCCAAAAGACGACGAGCTGGCTAAATTTACCTCGGTGGTGCTGGCGTCTACCGAAGATAACTGGAAAGAAGTTTTCCAGCGTATGGGCAAAACCTATCAGCCACCCAAACTGGTGATGTATCGTGGCGTAACGCGCACCAGTTGCGGTACCGGTCAGGCGGCGATGGGGCCGTTCTATTGCCCGGGTGACAAAACGGTGTATATCGACCTGTCGTTCTATCAGGATATGAAAACCAAGCTGGGTGCCGGCGGTGACTTTGCCCAGGCCTACGTAGTAGCGCACGAAGTCGGCCACCATGTGCAGAACCTGCTGGGTATCGAGCCGAAAGTGCGCCAAATGCAGCAGGGTGCCAGCCAGGCGGAAGTGAACCGCCTGTCGGTGAAAATGGAACTGCAGGCGGACTGCTTTGCCGGCGTGTGGGGCAAATACGCCGAGAAACAGCAGATGTTGGAAGAGGGCGACTTGCAGGCGGCATTGAACGCCGCGCAGGCGATCGGCGATGACCGTTTGCAGCAGCAAGGGCAGGGACGGGTGGTGCCAGACAGCTTCACCCACGGTACTTCGCAGCAGCGCTACACCTGGTTTAAACAGGGCTTCGACAGCGGCGATCCGAACACCTGCAATACCTTCGCATCCCGTTAACATGCCATGCCGGAGCCTGACTCCGGCATTTTTTTCAGGTCTGGATCCACGGTTATGTTACTGGCAATGCAACAACTTATGCAGCAGCAGGGCATCAGGCGCCTGCTGGTGATCAGTGGCGAGCCGCAATGGTGTCGCCAGCAGGCGCTACAACTGGCGAGTACCCTGCCGGGTGACTGGCCGTGGGTAGGGGAAAACCCGCCGCCGGGCCTGCAGGCCTTGGCGAGCGGTGCGGTGCGGACGCTGCTGGGGCAAGAGCGCCAGCACGCGGTGTTTGATGCGACGAAAGGGCTGGACGTTGAAGCCCTGGCCGCGCTGTCGGGCACGCTGCGAGCCGGCAGTTGGCTGCTGTTGCTGACGCCGCCGTGGCAGCAGTGGCCTCAGCAACCGGATGACGACAGCCTGCGCTGGAGCGATTGCCCACAACCGATCACCACCCCAAATTTTATTCATCATCTGCAGCGGCATCTGACGGCGGACAGCGAAGTCACCGTCTGGCGGCAGGGTGAGGCGCTGACGCTGGCGCCATTGCCGTTGCGTCCACAGTGGCAGGCACCAGACGGCCAACCCACCGCCGAGCAGCAGCGGCTGCTGGCGCAATTACTGAGCGCGGCGTCGGGCATTTGGGTTTTGACCGCCGCACGCGGGCGCGGCAAATCAACGGTAGCGGGGATGCTGGTGGCGAACACCTCGCAGACCTGCTGGTTGGTCGGACCGAGCCGCGCCGCTACCGAAGTCGCCGCCGAATGGGCGCAGGAACGAGCGCAATTCTGGGCACCGGATGCGCTGTTGGCCCATTGCCGCGAACAGGACGTCAGCGACGTTGGGTGGCTGCTGGTGGACGAAGCGGCGGCGATACCTGGCCCGCTGTTGCAGCAGTTGGTGAGCTATTTCCCGCGCGTTTTGCTGACCACCACGGTGCAGGGTTATGAAGGCACCGGCCGGGGTTTTTTACTGAAATTCTGCGCCGGACTGCCCGCGTTCCAGCCATTGGGGTTAGATCAACCGATGCGTTGGGCGCAGGGCGATGCGCTGGAGCGCATTATAGATAACGCGCTGCTGTTTAACGAGCAACCCTCCTGGCCGGTAACGGATAAGCCGGTGAGCATCAGCGGGGCTGAGCAAACCATGTTGTGCGCCGATCCGCAAAGGTTAGCGCGTTTTTACGCTTTGTTGAGCAGTGCTCATTACCGTACTTCACCACTGGATTTACGGCGGTTGATGGATGCGCCAGGCATGCACTTTGGTTTGGCTCAGGTAGACGATGAGGTTGTCGGCGCCCTGTGGCTGGTGGAAGAAGGCGGGCTGAGCGCCGAACTGGCACACGAAGTCTGGGCCGGTCGACGTCGTCCGCGTGGCAACCTGGTGGCACAATCGCTGGCGGCGCACGGGGGCCAGTGGTGGGCACCTACGCTACGTTCGCGGCGCATCACCCGCATTGCGGTGTTACCCGCACTGCGTCAACAGGGCATTGCCCGCGATCTCATTGCTCAGCAGCGCCAGCAAGCACAGGGGCTGGATTATCTCTCGGTCAGCTTTGGCTATACCGAGCCGCTGTGGCGTTTCTGGCAATCTTGCGGTTTTGAACTGGCACGCATCGGCAGCAAGACGGAGGCCAGCAGTGGTTGTTACACCGCGATGGCGATCCTGCCGCTGAGCGAACAGGGCGAGGCGTTGCGCCATGCCGCCCATAAACACCTGGCACGTGACTGGCGCTGGTTGCAGCCGCGCATTGATCTGCAAATAGAGATCCCCGGAGACGACGGCGATACGCAGCTCGGGGAGGACGACTGGCGTGAGCTGGCAGGATTTGCCTTCGCGCATCGGCCGCTGGAGGCCAGCCTCGGGGCACTGCAACGCTTACTGTTGGCCAGTACGCTATCATTGCCCGCACTGCGGATGCATCTGCAGCAGTCGCTGGCGCCGACAGTCTGCGTGGAACGGCTAGGGTTTAGCGGGCAGAAAGCCTTGCTGCGCCGCTGGCGACACGAGGCAGGACTGGCGCTCGAACAGCTGGATGCGCAGCACGGTCTGCGCTGGAAAGCGTGGGCCCAGTCGTTGCAATAAATTGAAGATGTTGCTCAATAAAACCCGATTTTCCTGATTTCTCAGCGGCGTATAGTAGCTGGCAGAAACCGGGGCATCTGGCGCCGGACAGGATCTTAATCACACGAGGAGTCACCGATGAAACATGAGCATTTCGTTGTCCAGAGCCCGGCAACACCGGCTGCGCAGCTGATCCTGCTGTTTCACGGTGTCGGCGATACCCCGGTGGCAATGGGGGAAATTGGCCGTTATTTCGCTAAAGAATTCCCGCAGGCGCTGGTGGTCAGCGTGGGTGGCCCCTCTGCTTTTGGTAACGGCAGCGGCCGCCAGTGGTTTTCAGTGCAGGACGTCACCGAAGAAAATCGCGTTGAGCGCATTGCCGAAGTGATGCCACTGTTTATTGAAACCGTGCGTTACTGGCAGCAACACAGCGGCGTGAATGACGCCGGCACGGCGTTGGTGGGCTTCTCTCAGGGGTCTATCATGGCGCTGGAAGCCCTGAAGGCGGAGCCTAAATTGGCCGGCCGCGTGGTGGCTTTCAGCGGGCGCTTTGCCAGTCTGCCCGACCAGGCGTTCGGTGACAGCGTGGTGCATTTGATCCACGGTGAGCAGGATGCGGTGATTTCGGTGCAACATGCCCAGGCGGCGGCGGAAAGGCTGCAGGCCAACGGCGTCGATTTTACGCTGGACGTGGAAGAGGGCGTGGGGCATGCCATCAATCAAGACATGATGGACAGCGCGCTTGAACGGCTGCATTACTATGTGCCGCAGCGCTACTGGGAAGAGGCAATGTTCGGCAAGCGCGGCGACTTGATCGCCTTTAAATAAGCTTCAGGGCGCATAATGCGCCCTGATGTCATTTTTTCTTCGGCCAGTCGTCTTCGTCATCCCACTCGGCGTTGTTATCGCGGTGTGGCGGCAGCTTCGGCTTATCGGCCAGATAGCCTTTCACGTCGACGCGGCGTAGTTCTTTGATCCCGCTGATGATCATCCCTACTAGAATCAGCAGGATAATCCACCAGTAGTCAGCTAACCATTCCATATTCACTCCTTTCCTTCAGCGCGTATAAAACGCGAAAATATCGCTGGCAGATGGGCTTCAAGCCATTGAGCACCGGCAATATCCTTATCTTTCCAGGCCGCCAACAGCAGCGCAGGCGTCAGCAGATGTTCGGCTTCCTGCGCCAGCGGGCGGTAGCTCAGGTGCCAGGGCTCCACCGCCACGCCGTCGCCGCCTTTGGTGAACGGACGATAAAAGCCAAATTCGGCCATGTGTTCCGTCATCCACTGATTGAGCGGGTAAAAGTAACCGCCTTGTTCGTATTCCCACGGTTCCAGCTGCAGCTTTTGCCCTTCGGGCAACAGTGTGGGGTCATAGACATCCAGGTCGCTGCCCCAGTGGTGGCGGCTGGCGCCCGGCAAGGCCGACCAACGCAGGATCGCTTCGCAGCGCTCGGCGTCAGACAGCGGCGTGATGTCGATCGGTCGGCTGTCCTTATCTAATACTGGTCGCTCGCCGCAGAATTTTCCATTCCAGATCGCCTGTTGCCGTTCAAAATCGCGAAATGTGCTGGCGGGTTGCAGATTGAACCCGGCGGCATGTGCCGCTTGCTGCATGGCGAGAAACGCGGCCACTGCGGCAGGCTGCATGCGGTGGTTACCGCTTAGCGGCGCCAGATGGTCGGTCGAGCGCCCGGTCAGCATTTCTGGCGTGATCATGCGATCAATTGCTCCATGATGCGCTGATACATGCGGCTCAGCAGTTGCAGATCGGCCGCGTGTACGCATTCGTTAACCTTATGGATGGTGGCGTTTACCGGGCCTAGCTCAACCACTTGCGCCCCCATCTGGGCGATGAAGCGACCGTCTGAAGTCCCGCCGGTGGTCAGCAACTGCGGCGTCAGCTCAGAATAATGTTCGACGGCATTAACCACCGCATCCACCAATGCGCCGCGCGCAGTGAGGAACGGCTGACCAGACAGACGCCATTCGATGCTGTAGTTCAGTTGATGACGCTCGAGCAGCTCTTCCACGCGTTGTTTGATCGTCGCATCGGTCGATTCGGTACTGAAACGGAAGTTGAACTGGACGAACATCTCACCGGGGATCACGTTGTTGCTGCCGGTACCGGCCTGCACGTTGGCGATCTGCATGCTGGTCGGCGGGAAGAATTCATTGCCGCGATCCCATTCTATCGCCACCAGCTCATTAAGCGCCGGCATGGCGCGATGTACCGGGTTATCCGCCAGGTGCGGGTAGGCGACGTGGCCCTGAATGCCGTGGATGTGCAGGTTTGCGGTGATAGAGCCACGACGGCCGTTTTTCACCACGTCACCAACGCGTTCGGTACTGGACGGCTCGCCGACCAGGCAGTAATCCAGACGCTCGTTGCGTGCCATCAGGGCTTCGACCACTTTCACCGTGCCGTGGGTTGCGCTGGCCTCTTCATCGGAGGTGATCAGGAATGCCAGGCGCCCCTGATGGTGCGGATTGGCGGCCACAAAGCGCTCGGCCGCCACTACCATGGCTGCCAACGAACCTTTCATGTCCGCCGCGCCACGGCCATACAGCATGCCGTCGCGGATGGTCGGTTCAAACGGCGGGTTGTCCCAGCGTTTTTCATCGCCGGTCGGCACCACGTCGGTGTGGCCGGCAAATGCCAGGGTTTGCCCCTCGCCACGCCAGGCCCAAAAATTCAGGGTATCACCGAAAGGCATAGGCTCAACGGTGAAGCCGATGGCTTCAAGACGTTCAATCATCAACGCCTGACAGCCTTCGTCGTGCGGGCTGAGGGAAGGACGTTTGATCAGCTGTTGGGCCAGTTCGATTACCGGGCAAGTCATGCTGCCACCTCGGAAATAAATTGCTGATAGCTGTCGGCGTTGAAACCGAGCAGAGCATGCCCCTTGCCGTCGCTCAGCAGCGGGCGCTTGATGATGGCCGGCTGGGCCAGCATCAGTTCGATGGCCGCATCGGCATTATCGCAGGCGTTGCGCTGCGCTTCGTCCAGTTTGCGCCAGGTGGTGCCACGGGTATTCAGCAGCGGTTCCCAGCCCAAAAGTTCGACAAAACCACGCAGTTGCTGTTCGTCCAGCCCGTCGGCGCGGTAGTCGTGAAAGTGATAAGCCACGCCCTGTTCTTCCAGCCAGCGGCGTGCTTTTTTGATGGTGTCACAATTTTTGATGCCGTACATGGTCAACGTCATGGAGTAAGAACCTTCTCTGCAACCCACACCGGCGCGTGTGGCCGGTGGTAAACCGCCAGGGGCGGTGAAATGAAAACCAGCGACCAGCATGCCGAAAAATGGCGGGGAGTTCCACCGTCCAATGGCCTGAAAGCCGGGGAAAAGCTGAAAAAAAACGGCGCGCATTTATTGCGGCGGATTTTGCTAATCTTAGTGCGCTATTCAGTCACCCTACATAAGAAGAAGATGAGCATGGAAAAATACCTGATTGAAGTTGCCGAAAATGCGACGGAAGAAATAGAAGCCCTGATCGAAGCCGGGCTGAATCAATATAACGACGAGATAACCGGCACCAACGATCGTCGCCCGTTGGCGGTGGTGGTGCGAGATCCGGCCAGCGGTGAAGTGTTGGGCGGCATCAGCGGACGTTCATCGTTGGGCATGCTGTTTGTGGATCTGTTTCATTTGCCAAAATCGCTGCGCGGATCGGGGTTGGGCAGCGAACTGCTGCGCCGTTTCGAGCTGGAAGGGCGGCGCAGAGGCTGTGTTTCCGCCGTGCTGTACACCATCAGCTTTCAGGCGCCGAAGTTTTATGAATTGAACGGCTGGACGCGCTTTGGCGAGGTACCCTGTCTGCCGGCGGGCACCAGCCGCGTTTTCATGATGAAGACGCTGTAGCTTAGCGGACCGTTACTCGTCTCTGACCTGTCGCAACTTATAACCCAGGTTCTTTTTCACCATCGGCCATTCGTGGTCGATGATGGAGATTCTATTCACTTTGGGTCTTGGACCAATGCTTCATCTCTTCGCTGATAAAGTAATTGACCAAATCGCGATACATTTTTTCTATAACTTCCGGGCTCAAACCTTGCTCTTCGGCCCAGGCCCGTCTTTGCAATAACATGGTTTCAAAACGTGCTTTGGCCCGCACCGCATCTGGGCTGGTTTTGAATTTTGCCGCCGCCCTTACATAGGCGAAACGTTGTGCGATCAGCGTGATAATATTTTCATCCAGCAGGTCTATTTCTGCGCGGATCTCATCCATGTCTGCACAATCTTGTGCGGCTCGCTTGTTCTCTATGATCAAAGGGACATTCCTTAAAGAGGGGTGCGCAGGTAACCATTCTGCTCCAGGCGTTCCAAAGCCGCGCTGTCCGCATAGACCATGCCGGTGGTCAGCTCGCGGAAGCGGTATTTTTTGTAGAATGCCAGCTTGTCGGGAACCGAGTAGATAAACACTTTGCCGAGCGGCGCCAAATCCTGCATCACCCGATCCATCAGCTGTCGCCCCAGTCCCAGCCCCTGAAAGTCCGGATGGATTGCCACGTCGGCCAGATAGGCTACCGAGGTCATGTCGCTGATGGCGTGGGCGGTGGCCATCAATCGGCCGTCGCGATAGCCCCAGTAGCAAAATTGGCTGTGTTGGTAAACGCGCTGCAGCACCTGCGGGTCACGTTGGCCCAGCCCTGCAGCTTCCAACAGCGCGGCCAATTGCGACCAGTCGACGCCATAGCGATTTGGATCGGTGACAATTTCCATGTTTTCCTCCTAGCCGATACGGTCCAGATCGGCAGCGTATTGGCGAATGGCGCGCTGATAACTGCTGATGTCGCTGTGTGAGGAGGTTTCCGCTAACAGCACCAACAAATCGGCCACCGCCTGTTTGGTTTCACCCAGGTTGTACAGCGTCATGGCGCGAAACAGGGTGATCTCTTTGGCCTCGGGAAATTCGGCCAACCCCTGGTCGAAGGTGGCCAGCGATTGCTGATACAGTCCAAGCGCCCGATAGGTGCTGCCCAGGCCAAGCCAGGCTTCCTGTCGCTGCGGAGCCGGTAAATTGCGCGCCAGCGCGGCCTGGTAGCAGGGAATTGCCTGTTGCTCGAATCCTTGCACGTCGTACAGACAGGCTAATTGGTAGTGCAGCACCGCGTCTTCCGGTTGTTGCAGCAACTGCTGCTGCGCCAGTTCGGTGGCGTCTTGATAACGGCCCAGCTCTTTCAGTTGTTCGATGGTCAGCGTAGGGGACATGACATGGCCTCAGAGAAATGGGGGTTTTTTATACCTTTGGCACGCTACTACGGAAGAATTCATCATACAAGGGATATAGCGGTTAGAAATAAATCGGCCCCGTTATCCGGGGCCGTTTAATACTGTAGGGCGATCAGAACTCGTGCTTCAGCGTCACCATAACGTTACGTGGCTCGCCATAGTTGCGGGTGCTGTAGAAATTCACCTGCGAGTAGTATTTCTCGTCGAGTACGTTGTTCAGGTTCAACTGCACCGAGGTTTGCGGCGTCAGCTTGTAACGCGCCATCGCATCGACCAGCACGTAGGACCCTTGCTCGGCTTTGCGCTCGACAAATTCACCGTTGCTGGCGCCCTGGACGTTGGCATAAACATTACTCTGCCAGCGTGCGCCACCGCCCAGCGTCAGATCGCGCAGCGCACCCGTCAACTGATAGGTGGTGAACAGAGTGATGCGGGTGCGGGGCTGCTCGGTGTTGAGATCAACCTTATCCTTGTCCTTCAAGGAGAAATGGGTGATGCCCAACTGGGCATTCCAGCCTTGCGCCAGTTCACCGCTCAGCTCGAACTCCACCCCTTTGCTGGTTGCACCCTGACTCTCATGATAGGTCTGTTGCAGCGCGTTGATGTTTTCCGGATTTTCATCCAGTACGCCCAGATTATCCTGAGTAATGCGGAACGCCGACAGCGAAACGTTGAGACGCTCATCCAGCAGCGCGGCCTTGATGCCCACCTCTTTGTTGACCCCTTCGATCGGCGCCAGATAGTGGCCGCTGCTGTCGAGATAGTTCTGGTCCTTGAAGATGTCGGTGTAGCTGGCATAGGCAGAGACCTGATCGGTCAGCTTATACACCGCCCCCAGGAACGGAGTCACTTTGTTCGCCGTGGTGGTGGTGGTGTTTTTAAAGCTGTTGAAACGGGCACCGAGCACCAGATCCAGTTGATCCGTCACCGAGAAGTCGGCGCTGCTGTAAATCCCGATTTGCCGCGTACGGAAATCCTGCTGCGGCATTTTGTCTGACCACGCAGGTTCACCCAGGCCGCCGTTCCAGTCCTTCAGGCTGCCGCTAAACAGCTGTGTGGTACTGGCACTGCGATAGGTGCTGTAGCTGTGTTGCCAGGCGGAGGAACTGCCCACCACAAACTTGTGGGTGCGGCCCAGCAGTGGAAAGTCCCCGTTCAGCTTCAGGTCTACCGCGTGCTGATCCCGATAGCCTTCATAGCGCCCGGCGTAAGGGGTTGAAGGCTTCACCGCCCAGGTGTCCGGGTCGATCAGGCCGCCGAGGCTCATCGCCATTTTGGCATCGAAGGCCTGACGGTTGTGGGTGTAGTTGGCTACGCCTTTCCAGTCGTTAGCGAACTGGTGTTCCAGCGTGGCGAACTGGGTGCTGAGGGTGGTGTCCCAGCTTGACCAGTCAGAAGCCCCGCTGTAGTGGCGATCCCAGTTGATCTCGCTGCCGTCGCTGAACCAGCCGGTCGGCAGCGCGCCGCCCCAGGTGGAAGCTTTTGGCCGGTTTTGCTGATAGTCAGCCCCCAGACGCAGCAGGGTGGCGCTGGTCAGGTCAGCTTCCAACGTCCCGTAGACCGTCCCTTTGCGTTCTTGATGGCGATCCATGAAAGAGTGGCTGCGTTCACCGGAGGCAGCGACGCGCACCCTGACGGTACCTTCATCATTGAGCGGGGTACCGGCATCGATCGTGGTGCGATAGTGATCCCAGGAACCGGCCGAAAGCTCGGTACGGGCAAAAGGAGAAAGGCTGGAGGCTTTTTTCCTGACCAGATTGATCGCAGCGCCCGGGTTTCCGACGCCGTTCAACAATCCTGCCGCACCCCTGACGATCTCCACGTGATCGAGCGTGATCGAGTCAATTTCGGATTCCCCGCCGGAATAGCCGGAGTCAAAGAAAGTAGGGATACCATCGTATTGATAGCTGTCCACGCTGAAACCGCGGTAGTTGAACGAAGAACGTTCACTATCGTAATTGCTTTCACTGACGCCGGTAGACCAGCGCAGAATTTCCTTCAGCGAGTTGGCGTTGAGATCGTCAATCAATTGGCGTGAGATCACCGAAACCGACTGTGGCGTATCCTTAATGCTCAACGGCAACCCGGTTGCCGTGGTCATCTGTTTGGTGGTGTAGGAGCCGGTATTCTCGGTGCTGCCGTCATCGCTGAAGGGGGACGCGACCACCTCCAGGGTTTCTTCTTTTTGGCTGTGGGCGGTCTGCTCGGTGCCTGCCGCCTGCGCCATCATCACCGGGACGCACAACAGTGCGCCGCCGGAGAGGCGAATCATAAAGCTAGCCATGGAGATGCCTCACAATCCGCCAAGATCAATCTTGATCAGGTAATCCTGTTTTTTCTCCATCTCTTCCTTGGACTGCTTGATGCTGGCGAACAGCTGCTGGCCGTCGGAAGAAAGCGCCAGGCTGTTAGGCAATGCATGGGTAGTGATGCTGTTTTTCACCTGATAGCTGTTGCTGTCGACGATGCTGATGCGTTTGGCTTCACGGTGAGTGATATAGATCTCGCTGCGCAGCGGGTTAAATAGCACCGCCAGAGAATTGATTACGTCAATCTGGTGCAGGATTTTCCCGCTGTTGACGTCCACGACCAGGACGTTTGGCAGATCCGGATCGGTGATAAACGCACGACCGGTTTTGCTGTCCAGAGCGATATTGAGGAAGAAGTGTTTCTTGGTCGGTTCGACCACCACGCGTTTGAGGATCCTATGGCTGGTGGCGTCCAGCGTAATCAGTTCGCCACGGCCGTTAACGCAATAGATATGGCCGCGTTCGCTGTCCAGCGCAATGCCGGTCGGGTATTCACCCATGTTGCCCAGCGTGGCAATTTTTTCCCGCTTGGCGGTATCAATGACCCACAGCACGCCTTTTTGCGCCGTGCCGGAAACATAAAGGCGCTGATTTTTCTTATCGAGCAGCAGTTCGCGCGTCGGGACAAACTGATCGTCTTTCACGCTTTCATTGAGTTGAATAGTCGCGAGTTCTTTACCTGTCTGGGTATCGATCACCGTGACTGAGCCGTCGACGGTGTTGCCGATGTACAACAGATGGCGCTGCTCATCCAATGCGGTGGCGAAGGCCCGTCGCTTAGTGACGATATTGGCGTCGGTGGCCAGCGTGGCGGGATTGACTCTAAAGACGATACCGCCGTTTTTTTCTTTGGCGAAGGAAGGCGTAGAGGCGGCAAACAGGGTGTTGCTGGTGCCATCAAAAGCCAGTTCATACAGGCCGTGCCCGACCGGTTTGGTTTGAAATTGACTCTCGGGAAGGTCAGCGGCCAGCGTTGAACAAGACAACAGCAGCACGGCAGACGCCAGGGCGCTGAGGGAGAAACCTTTGCCTGAAGTGGACAGGTGCATCTTCATATACATTCCTTTACATCAGTTTACGATTCGCCGATGCTAATGATATTGATTATTAATATCAATATCATTTAATTAATCATATGAAGATATGGTTGTTTGGCATTGAAATATAATGATTTATTAAATATCACTTATAAAATCATGTTATTGAATGGCGATGTTTCCGGCATGTTTAAACTATGTAATGATTTTCATTTCGTTTTAATGTCTGAAAATATCCGCTATATTCGCCCGGCGACTGTTAAGAAGTGTAAATAAAAAATCATAACGACAGATCGTTATGGCGACGCTGGTGGTGGCATTGATGCGTACTGCGTTTTATTGCGTCAGCCGTTTTGGGAAGGCTTTGTGGGCGACAACACCCACCGGAAACAGGCTTTATTAGGAAAGGAAATGATCAATCAACCCTCCATGGGAAAGGGCTCCCGCATCGCCACGGCCATAGCGCTGGCTTTGATGTGCGCACCCCTGGTTTACGCACAGGAAGGCGGGACAGAAAAAGACAAGGATGCCTTGCAAGAGGACCAGGTCGTGGTGACCGCATCCGGGTTCAAGCAGAACAAAAAAAATGCCCCCGCCAGTATCTCCGTCATCGATAAAAAGACCTTCGAAAAGCAGAACAGCCGGGATGTCGCCGAAGCGGTGCAGGATGTCTCCGGGGTGTTCGTCAGCAACGGGGCCGGGAGCGAAGTGACCGGCGATGTGATGATCCGCGGCATGGACTCGAGTTACACCTCGTTCATGGTCAACAGCATCAAACAAAATACCGGCGAGTCGCGCCCGTATGGTCAGAATATCGGTACCGAAGCCGGTTTTTTACCGCCGCTGGCGGCCATCGACCGCATTGAAGTGATCCGTGGCCCTATGTCATCGTTATACGGTTCCGACTCCATTGGCGGCGTGGTCAACGTGATCACCAAAAAGCCGTTTGGCGTAAGGGAGTGGATTGGCTCGATTGCCGGCAACAGCTTCCTGCAACAGCATCAGGACTTCGGTAACACCCAACAAGCCAATCTGTTTTTGATGGGGCCCTTGGTGCCCGATGTACTGGGCCTCAGCCTGTCGGCGGACTACCTCGATCGCCGTGAAGATGAAAAACCTAACGCCTTCAGCAAAAACAACAAGAAGTCGCTCGACATGACGCTCGGCTTTGCCGCCAATGAAACCAACCTGTTCGATCTGAACCTGGCCAAAGGGGAGAAAAAACGCAGCCGTTCTGCCAAAGGTGGCGGTACGCCGTGGGGCTGGGACTTCGATCGCGATGCTCTGAGCCTGACTCATTCAGGTTGGTACGCGGATGACAGTGTCGCCACCACCAGTTATTTCCAGTACGAGAAAGGCGAATCGGTATATCGCTCCGTCAGCCTGGCCCCGCAGCATATCCAGACCGAAAATTATGTGCTGAATAGCCAGGCTAAACTGAGTTTGGGGGAACATAACCTGACCGTCGGTGCCAATTACAACCGCGAAACGCTCAATGATGATTTCTACGCCGACAGTAAAAAAGCGCCGGGGATCGATCCGGTAACCAAAATTTCGCGTGATGGGTGGGCACTGTTTGCCGAAGGGCAGTGGAATATCGATGACTTTTCGCTGACAACCTCGGCGCGTATGGACAGGGACAACTACTTCGGCACCCACATCAGCCCGAAACTCTACGGCAACTGGATTTTAGACGAAGCCTGGGCGCTGAAGGGCGGTATCTCTTCCGGCTATAAAAAACCTTCGCTGCGGGAAAACTCGGATCAATTCATTACGCCGCGTGGCAGCAACCCGCCTTATCCCTATCTGTCGGTGGGCAACAGCGAGCTGAAGCCGGAAACCAGCGTGAACACCGAGCTGGGCCTGTACTGGAACAACAACCGTGATTTATCCCTCGACGCCACGGTGTTTTATACCGACTTCAAGGACAAAATCGCAGAAGTTAACATCTGCGAGGCGAGTGAGAATCACCCTTGCGTGGTTAACGGCTATAACGCCGATTCCATTGATAAATATTTCAATATCGGCAAGGCCAATGTCTACGGTGTGGAACTCAATGCCGATTGGCAGGCGACCGATAGTTTGAACCTCAGCGCAAACTATACGTTTAACAAGAGTGAACAGAAAAACGGCATCAACAAGGGTTATGCGCTGAATGACTTCCCGAAACACATGGCCAACTTATCCGCCAAGTGGGCCGCAGCTTCGGCATTGGACGTTTGGTCCAAGGTCAATTATCGCAGCCGCAACGAGGATACCGGTAATCATACCCGCTATAGCGCTTATGCCTTGTTGGATGCTGGCGTGATTTATCGCCTGGATAAGCACACTCAGGTGATGGCCGGCGTGTATAACATCTTGGATACGGCCCCTAAACGCACCACCAATTGGGGCGCTTATCCGCAGCTTGAAGGCCGTCACTATAACCTTGGCCTGCGCGTTGATTTCTAAATCTCGCTGAGTTAAAGCTCCGGCCGCCAGCCAATGGCGGTCGGTTTAGATCTTTTATCTATCTCATTTGCTGGATTGATATCGGAAGGGAATAGCCGTAGTTCTTGCTCGATAAGATAAGTACGAAAATGTGCACTATCCCCTGTTTTCGCGGGTGGCATCGTTCCCGAGGTGCTTCACTTGCTCAAAAAACAGGCGTAGAATTCGCTTCGTCTATTAATTGAGGTTGTGAATTATTATGGTTGATCGTGAGTTGGGAAACTGGAAAGACTTCATCGATGAGATGTTAGGTAACTGACACTGCGGTAAAGTTGATAGCAAGGTTGGTTTATTGGTTGGTCATTGAAACACCTTGGGATCGAGCCTCGGGTTCGAAATAAAGCAGCATCGGTTACCCGACGCTGCTTTTTTATGTCCGTTATTCCCTGGTGTCATCCGTTATGGTGGCTATGGATTGCTTGCCTGGGAAACGGCGGCGTACCAGCACGAAGAATAATGGCACGAAGAAGATCGCCAGCAGGGTAGCGGAAATCATGCCGCCCATCACCCCGGTGCCCACCGCATGTTGGCTGCCGGAGCCGGCGCCGCTGCTGATGGTCATCGGCAGTACGCCGAAGATAAAGGCCAGCGAGGTCATCAAAATCGGCCGCAGGCGCATGCGCGAGGCTTCCAGCGTGGCCGACATCAGATCCTGCCCTTTTTGATTCAGCTCGTTGGCGAATTCGACGATCAGAATGGCGTTTTTCGCCGACAGCCCGATAATGGTCAGCATCCCCACCTGGAAGTAAACGTCATTTTCCAACCCACGCAGCCAGGTGGCGGCAACGGCACCAATCAGGCCGAGCGGCACCACCAGCATCACCGAGAACGGAATCGACCAGCTTTCATAAAGCGCTGCCAGGCACAGGAACACCACCAGCAGTGAAATGGCGTACAGCGCCGGCGCTTGCGAACCGGAAAGGCGTTCCTGGTAGGACATGGCGGTCCATTCCAGACCGAAGCCGGTCGGTAACTGGCTGACGATTTTCTCCATTTCCGCCATCGCGGTACCGCTACTGACGCCCTCAGCCGCTTCGCCGACAATCTCCAGCGCCGAGTTGCCGTTATAGCGTTCCAGGCGCGGTGAGCCGTATTCCCAATGCGAGGTGGCGAAGGCGGTGAACGGCACCATGCCGCCTGCGCTGTTACGCACGTACCATTTGTCGATATCGCCAGGCAGCATGCGGAACGGTGCGGCAGCCTGCACATACACCTTCTTCACCCGGCCGCGATCGACAAAGTCGTTAACGTAGGTGGAACCCCAGGCGGTCGACAGCGTGTTGTTGATGTCATCGATGGAGACGCCCAGCGCCTGCGCCTTGCGTTGGTCGATATCGATTTGCAACTGCGGGCTGTCATCCAGGCCATTGTGACGCACCCGTGAAAGCAGGGGATTGGCCGCAGCCAGTTGCAGCAGCTGATCGCGTGCCGCCATCAGTTTGTCGTGCCCCAGGCCTGCGTGATCTTCCAGTTCCATATCGAAACCGGATGAGTTGCCCAGGCCGGTGATGGCCGGCGGGCTGCTGGCTATCACCCGAGCCTCGTTAATCTTATTAAACTCATGAGTCGCGCGATCGATGATATCGAAAGAGCTGTTGGCACCTGAGGTGCGCAACTCCCAGTCTTTCAAACGAATAAACATACGCGCCACGTTCTGTCCGTTACCGCCCGGCCCGGCACCGATGGTGGAGAACACCGACAGCACATCTTCTTTTTCTTTGGTCAGGAAGTAGTTTTCCACCTTTTCCACGACTTTGGTGGTTTGCTGCAGGGTCGATCCTGGCGGCAGCTGCACCTGAACGGTGAATACGCCACGGTCCTCCTGAGGCAGGAAGGAGGTCGGCAGCTTGATGAACAGCAGCGCCATCCCGCCGAGCAGCAACACGTAAATCAGCATATAACGCAGGCTGGAATGGAGCACCCGCGCCACACCACGCTCGTAGCGGTCGGCGTTGCGGTTGAACATGCGGTTGAACCAGCCGAAGAAGCCGCGCTTGCCGTGATGGTGGCCTTTGGCAATGGGTTTGAGCAGGGTGGCGCACAGGGCAGGGGTCAGGATCATCGCCACCAGCACCGACAGCACCATGGCGGAAACGATGGTGATGGAGAACTGGCGGTAAATGGCGCCGGTAGTGCCGCCGAAGAACGCCATCGGGATAAATACCGCCGACAGCACCATGGCGATACCGACCAACGCACTCTGGATTTGCCCCATGGATTTGCGCGTAGCTTCCCGTGGCGGCAAGCCTTCTTCGCTCATCACGCGTTCGACGTTTTCCACCACCACGATGGCGTCATCCACCAGCAGCCCGATGGCCAGCACCATGGCGAACATGGTCAGGGTGTTGATACTGAATCCGCAGGCGGAAAGGATGGCAAAGGTGCCCATCAGCACCACCGGCACGGCGATGGTGGGGATCAGCGTGGCGCGGAAATTCTGCAGGAACAGGTACATCACCAGGAACACCAATACAATGGCTTCCAGCAGGGTTTTCACCACGTCTTTGATTGAGGCCTTAACGAACGGGGTGGTTTCATAGGCGACTTTCGCCTCCAGCCCGTGCGGGAAATACTGCGACAGTTCGGCAATCTTGTCTTTCACCAACTGATCGGTTTGCAGCTCGTTGGCCCCGGACGCCAGCTTGATGTTCATGCCGGCGGCCTGCATGCCGTTATAGCGGCTGAGGTAATCGTAGTTTTCGCCACCCAGTTCAATGGTGGAAACATCGCCCAGCGTTACCAGTGAGCCGTCCTGATTGACCCGCAGGGTGATTTGCTTGAATTGTTCCGGCGTTTGCAACTGCGATTGCGCGTTAATGGTGGCGTTGAGCGCCTGCTTGTCGACCGACGGCGTACCGCCAAGCTGGCCGACCGCCACCTGCGCATTCTGCGATTGGATCGCGCTGACCACGTCCTGGGTGGTGAGCTGGTAGCTGTTGAGCTTGTTGGGATCGAGCCAGATGCGCATGGCGTATTGCGAGCCGTAGACGTCCATGCTGCCCACGCCGTTGATACGGCTGAGCGGATCCTGCAGGTTGGAAACGATGTAATCGGCAATGTCCTGTTTGTCCATGCTGCCGTCGGTGGAGACGAAGGCTACCATCATCAGCGTGGTATCGCCGGATTTCGACACCGTCACGCCCTGGGTCTGCACCGCCTGCGGCAGTCGTTTGATGGCCGCCTGCAGCTGGTTTTGCACCTGCTGCATCGCCTCGTTAGGATCGGTGCCGGCCTCAAAGGTCAGCGTGACCGTAGCCCGGCCGGTATTGGTGCTCTGTGACGACATATACATCATGTTGTCCAGGCCGGTCATGTTCTGTTCGATAATTTGGGTGACGGTGTTTTCCAGCGTTTGCGCCGAGGCGCCAGGGTAGTTGGCGCTGATGCGAACGTTTGGCGGTGCGAGGTTAGGGTACTGTTCCACCGGTAACGAAAAAATCGCCAAGGCGCCGGTCAGGCAAAGAATAATTGCCAGAACCCAGGCGAAAATCGGGCGATCAATAAAAAAATTGGCCATGCAGCGCGAACCTCGTTGTGACTTGTTCTATCTTTAAGACGCATCAGAATTGCGTTTATCAGCGGCTGGGAAGGATTCCGGCGCTTATGCACTTTACTCGGGAAGTGGGAGTAAAGCGTGGAGAAAAAAAGGAGATAATGTAAATAACGGTAGGATAAACGCGCAATATTGCCATCATTGCCGTTAAAAACGTCATTAAGACAATTTTATTGCAATCAAGGACCTGACCGCTGGGGTTCCCGCGACGTCATCAGGACTCACCTTAAAGCAGGAGCAAGGCATGGAAATTAACCCGGTATTTGCCCGTCGTCTTTATCTGTGCTGGTTAATCAGCCACAGCGAACGGCCAAACGTCCCGCGGCTGATGGAATTGACCGGCTGGCCGCGTCGCACCCTGCAAGACGTGTTGAAAGCCTTGCCGGGCTTGGGAGTGGCATTGCATTTTGTTCAGCAGGGCGTGCGCAATAACGACGGTTTTTACCAGTTGGAAAGCTGGGGGCCGATCAACAAGAGCTGGGTTCACCAGCATCATCAGGCGCTGCTTGCCGCCATCGAATAAACCCTCCCCGGCGCGCCGGGGAAGTCTTATTGACTCCGGTGTTCCAGATACATCACCGTCGCGGCCACGCGTGAACGCACGTCCAGTTTGCGCAGCATGTTACGGATATGCACCTTCACCGTCTCTTCAGAAATATGCAGTTGCGCCGCCACCTGTTTATTGGACAGGCCACGCGCCACTTCCTGCAAGACGTCCAGCTCGCGTTCGGTCAACTCGGCAAAGGGATTATGTTGTTCACTGCGGGATAACAGGTAGTCCGCCACCGCGTCGCTGATCACGTTTTGTCCTTCCGCCGCTGAGCGAATATGCTCCAGCAGCTGTTCAGGTTCGCTGTCTTTCAGCAGGTAGCCGTCGGCTCCCGCGTCAATCAGCGCATAAACGTCGTTGCGCGAGTCTGATACCGTCAGCACGATGATCCGCGCATCGACGCCTTCATTGCGCAGCGCTTTCAGCGTGTCCAGGCCGGACAAACCTTTCATATTCAGATCGAGCAGGATCACGTCCGGAGCCTGCTGCAGCGCGAAAGTAATGGCTTCGTTGCCGTTGCTGGCTTCGGCGACCACGTTGAACAGCGGATCCAGCCCCAACAGCTGCTTGATGCCTCGGCGCATCAGCGGGTGGTCGTCGACGATCATCACTCGGTAATTCTTCATCACCATGAAATATGCTCCCTGTAGCGAGTAAAGCCACTCAAACGCGCTGTCCAGCACGCTTCACAGTGGGACTGACTCTTATAAAATAGTGGCAATTGGCGCCACAAACATCCTGAAATGACCGTCGGACATCGTTAAACCGTAACGAAGGGTGAACGGCCGTGGTTTTATGGCGGAAATGTCAGGCGGACTTCCGTGCCGTCTGGCTCACCCCGCTGGATGCGCAGCGTTCCCCCCAGCCGCGCGGCGCGTTCGCTCATGATGGTCAGCCCGTAGTGACCTTCAGGTTCATTCAGGCTGGCAATACCGCAGCCATCGTCAGCGATGCTGATCCTGTTGTCCCCCTCGGCCGTGACCTCACAGCGAATCACGATCTCCCGTGCATCGGCATGTTTGATGGCGTTGAGCACCGCTTCACGCACAATTTGCAGCGCATGTACCTGCTGCTGAGCGTTAAGCGCCTGAGAAGAAAGCCGACAGTGTAACTGAATCCGCGCTGCGGTAAGAACCTTTAATGGCGCCAACAATTGGTTCAATGCGGTGTTCAAGTCGGCTTCCTGAATGTTCAGGCGGAAGGTGGTCAATAGCTCGCGCAGCTGGCGATAAGCATCGGCCAGAGCCCGATCAAAATCGGCGATAATCTCTTGTGCGTCGGGGGTGCTGTCCGCCAACGTGCGCTTGAGCAAGGTGAGCTGAATGCGTAAAAAGGAGAGGGCCTGCGCCAGAGAGTCGTGCAGTTCCCGGGCGATGGTGGCGCGCTCTTCCATCAACAGGAATTGCATGTGCTGTTTCTGCGCCCGGTTAAAATAAACCCCGCGGCTGAGCATGTTGGCCACGCTCTGCATCAGGTGCGGATGCGGCGGATGTTCCTGATATTGCCAGCTCAGTTCCCCCAGCGGTTTGTCGCCCTGGATGATGGTCAGCGATTGCCAGTCCAGCGTCGATGAAGGGAGACCGCTGTGCAACTGCCATTCGCTGAGGCTGTCCGCCACTTTTAAGCGGATGCAGTGCAAATCTTCACTTTGACGCACGATATGCAGGATTTTCTCAAAAGCCTGCTGATCTATCTGCCGCACGCTCAGCGCCTGCGAGCAGTTGTACAGCACCTCCAGCGTCTTGTTCGCCTGTTGCAGGCGCTGGGTTTTCACCTGCACTTTCTGTTCCAGCGACTGGTAGAGTTTGGCCAGATCGCCGGACATGGCGGTAAAGGCCTGCGACAGCACGCCCAGCTCGTTCGGCAGTGCGGTATCCAACGGGAGATGGTTAAAGTCGCGCTGTTGCACACGCTGGCTGGCGTCTACCAGATGCTTGAGCGGCGCCACTACCTGACGGCGCATAAAACGGATGCAAAACAGCACCAGACCGATGATGGCGATATAGCCCACGACGCTAATGGTGGCCACGATGGTCAGTTTCAACTCGGAATAACGCTGCAGCGCTAACACGAAATGGTCAATCTGGTTCACATAGCCGGCGATATTGGCCTGATAATCGGCCGACTGACCGGCCTGGATTTGCTGTGCCAGTGGTTGCCAGGCGTGCTGCAGCGACAGGTATTTTTCCCGCACGTCTGCAGGCACGTAAAAACGATCGAGCTTTTGCAATGCCGGGGCTTGCAGAGACTGCTGATACTGCAGCAGGTGTTGTTCCAGCTCCGGGGCGGAGCGGGTGAGATCATAGGCCAGCCGGTAGCTCTGCATGCGCAGTGAACCGGCGATGTTGACCGCTTCGGCATCGCGCAGGCTGTCCGCGACGGTGGTCAGCGCCAACCCGGTAGAGAGCACGGACAGAATCACAATGCAAAACAGCGCCTTGGCCAGGCTGCTGGTCACTGAACGTTTAACAAGCAATCCTTCATCCTTCTCTTGCAGGCAATGGGTATTGCCGGGTTTCATTCGAAAGCAAAATTATAACTTTTGCAACTAAAATGCGCGGCATTGTGCGCCAGGTCGTTCGTCGCAGCGGTAAGCACCTACGTTATATAATCAACTAGATAGCGTTTGACGGCAGATCGGGGACGAAAACCCCGCGACCCCCATTAATAGATTGATCTGGCGCAAGCTACCCCCGTATTTACCCCTTTAGGGGGATTATATACCCCCCGCGCTCCTCTTATCTTACCCCCGTCTTTCTCAGGGGTTTATGCCTGTCAGCATGATGAAACCCACTGGGCACAGCAGCAACAATAACAATACAAAAACAGGTTCTATTTACACGCGATGCCGTGTTTGCAATGTCAAGGATAACCAGCATGACCATATTGTCGCGACGCAAACTGCTCGGAGGACAATGGCGTCAGCCAACCGCTGCGATCCGTCCCCCGTGGTCGCGGCAAGGATCCCTTTTTATTACCGATTGCACCCGCTGTCAGGCCTGCGTTCGCGCCTGTGAAACCGGGGTGCTCATCAGCGGCAGCGGCGGTTTTCCCGAAATTGATTTCCAACGCGCGGAATGCACGTTTTGCGGGCGTTGTGCGCAGGCCTGCGCGGAACCCGTGTTTCGTCCACTGACGGAAACCCCCTGGCGACAACACGCGGTATTCGGTACTGCCTGCCTGGCACAGCGGGGCGTGGAGTGCCGCAGCTGCCAGGACAGCTGCGAGCCCCAGGCGATCCGCTTTCGGCCCCGCTTGGGCGAAATGGCGCAGCCGGTATTGGATGCGGCAGCCTGCAACGGCTGCGGTGCCTGTGTCGCCGGTTGCCCGACCGGCGCCGTCACCTTAACCCAGAGCGAAAATAATAATGATGAATAGCGAATGGCATGTCAGCGGTCTGGTCGTGCAGGCGAGACCGGAAAGCTTTCCCCAACTCGTCACGGCCTTGCTGGCGATCGCTGACACGGAAATTCCGGCGCAGGATCAGCAGAACGGCAAGCTGGTGGTAGTGATGCAAGCGGCATGCTCTCAAGGGCTGCTGGAAAAAATTGAGTCGGTGCGCAATCTGGATGGCGTGCTGGCGGTATCGCTGGTTTATCACCAGCAGGACACTCAAGGTGAGGTAACGCCATGAAACTCAGTCGTCGAGACTTCATGAAAGCTAATGCCGCGGTAGCCGCTGCGGCCGCCGCCGGGCTGACTATTCCCACGGTGGCACAGGCGGTAGCGGGCAGTGCTGACGCTATCAAATGGGACAAAGCGCCATGCCGTTTCTGCGGCACCGGCTGCGGGGTGCTGGTCGGCACTCAGAATGGCCGTATTGTTGCCTCGCAGGGCGATCCGGACGCGGCGGTCAACCGTGGGTTGAGCTGTATCAAAGGCTATTTCCTGCCAAAAATCATGTACGGCAAAGACCGTCTGACTCAGCCGCTGCTGCGCATGAAAGACGGCCAGTACCATAAAGAAGGCGAATTTACCCCGGTCAGTTGGCAGCAGGCTTTCGACGTCATGGCCGACAAGTTCAAGCAGGCTTTGAAAGAGAAAGGCCCAGAGGCGGTCGGTATGTTCGGCTCCGGCCAATGGACGGTGTGGGAAGGCTACGCTGCCGCCAAGTTGCTCAAGGCCGGGCTGCGTTCCAATAACCTGGATCCTAACGCACGTCACTGCATGGCGTCGGCGGTGGTGGGCTTTATGCGTACCTTCGGCATGGACGAGCCTATGGGCTGCTATGACGATATCGAGCAGGCCGACGCCTTTGTGCTGTGGGGCTCCAACATGGCGGAGATGCACCCGATCCTGTGGTCGCGCATTACCGACCGTCGCCTGAGCAACCAGCACGTCAACGTCTCGGTGTTGTCCACCTTCGAGCACCGCAGCTTCGAACTGGCGGACAATGGCATGGTGTTCACGCCGCAGACCGATTTGGCGATCATGAACTACATCGCCAACTACATCATTCAAAACAATGCGGTAGATCAGGACTTCCTGAATCGGCACGTCAACTTCCGCCGCGGTGCGACGGATATCGGCTACGGCTTGCGTCCGACGCATCCGCTGGAGAAAAAAGCGAAAAACCCGGGTTCAGATGCCTCCGAGCCGATGAGTTTCGAAGAGTACAAAGCCTTCGTGGCGGAATACACGCTGGAAAAAACGGCCCAAATGAGCGGCGTGCCGGAAGACCAGTTGGAAGCGCTGGCGAAGCTGTATGCCGACCCGAACATCAAGGTGGTATCGTACTGGACCATGGGCTTCAACCAGCATACGCGCGGTGTGTGGGCCAATAACCTGTGCTACAACCTGCATTTGCTGACCGGCAAGATCTCCAAGCCCGGCTGCGGGCCGTTCTCCCTGACCGGCCAGCCTTCTGCGTGCGGCACCGCACGTGAGGTCGGGACTTTCTCTCACCGTCTGCCGGCTGACATGGTGGTCACCAATGAGAAACACCGCCAAATCGCCGAACAGAAATGGCAACTGCCGGCCGGCACCATTCCGGCGAAAGTCGGTTTGCATGCGGTGGCGCAAGACCGTGCGCTGAAAGACGGCAAGCTGAACGCCTACTGGGTGATGTGTAACAACAACATGCAGGCCGGGCCGAACATCAATGAAGAAAGGATGCCGGGCTGGCGCGATCCGCGCAACTTTGTGGTGGTGTCCGATCCCTATCCGACCGTCAGCGCATTAGCCGCCGATCTGATCCTGCCGACTGCCATGTGGGTGGAAAAAGAGGGTGCCTATGGCAATGCGGAGCGTCGTACTCAGTTCTGGCGTCAGCAGGTGAAAGCGCCGGGCGAGGCAAAATCCGATCTGTGGCAACTGGTGGAGTTCTCCAAACGCTTCAAGGTTGAGGAAGTGTGGCCGGCCGATCTGCTGGCGCAAAAGCCGGAATATCGCGGCAAAACGTTGTACGACGTGCTGTTCGCCAACGGCCAGGTCAATAAGTACCCGCTGTCGGAAATCCCGGCGGACCAGCTCAACGATGAAGCGCGGGAAGTCGGCTTCTATCTGCAGAAAGGGTTGTTTGAGGAGTATGCCGGTTTCGGGCGTGGCCACGGTCACGATTTGGCGCCGTTCGACAGTTACCACCAGGCACGCGGTCTGCGTTGGCCGGTGGTGGACGGCAAAGAAACGCTGTGGCGCTACCGCGAAGGAACGGATCCGTATGTGAAGGCGGGCGAAGCGGTGCGTTTCTACGGTAAACCCGACGGCAAGGCGGTGATCTTTGCGCTGCCGTTTGAACCGGCGGCGGAAAGCCCGGACGGCGAATACGATCTTTGGCTTTCCACCGGTCGGGTACTGGAGCATTGGCACACCGGCACCATGACCCGACGGGTACCGGAGCTGCATCGCGCCTTCCCGCAGGCGGTGTTGTTTATCCATCCGCTGGATGCCAAAAGCCGTGGCCTGCGTCGTGGTGACAAGGTCAAAGTGCTGTCGCGCCGCGGTGAGGTGATCAGTTCTGTCGAAACTCGTGGCCGTAACCGCCCGCCAAGAGGGCTGGTGTACATGCCGTTCTTCGATGCGGCGCAGTTGGTGAACAACCTGACGCTGGACGCCACCGATCCGCTTTCTAAAGAAGTCGACTTCAAGAAATGCGCCGTGAAGTTGCAGAAGGTGTGAGGCTGACGAATTGCGAATGAAGACCCCATTTTATTACCCGGGAGCCAAATAAAAATGAAAAGCCCTGTTATGAAAAAGACGCTTGCCCTGTGGGTGACCTTATTGTCGCTGGCGTTCGCCGGCCTGGCGTTTGCCGCGGGTGATGTTGATCTCAGCAAGTCTCCGGAAGTGTCCGCCTCGGTCGGCGGGCCGATTTCGATGCCGAAACAACAGGAACGGATGGCGCTGAACTATGTCAATCAGCCGCCGATGATCCCGCACAGCGTTGACGGTTACCAGATCAGCAAGAACACCAACCGTTGCCTGCAGTGCCACGGGGTGGAGCACTACCGCACCACCGGCGCACCGCGCATCAGCCCGACGCACTTTATGGACCGGGACGGCAAGGTGCTGAGCGATGTCGCGCCACGTCGCTACTTCTGCCTGCAGTGCCACGTACCGCAAACCGACGCGGCGCCGATTGTCGGCAATGATTTCCAGCCCATGCCGGGCTTTGGGCGCTAAGCGGGGGAGCTATGAGCGAACGCAAACACACCACGACTGAGAAAAAGCCCGGCCTGCTGTTACGTTTATGGCGCTGGTGGCGCAGGCCAAGCCGCCTGGCGTTGGGCACGCTGTTACTGCTGGGCTTTGGCGCCGGGATCATCTTCTGGGGCGGCTTCAATACCGGCATGGAGGCGGCGAATACCGAGCAGTTCTGTATCGGCTGCCATGAAATGCGTGAAAACGTCTACGAGGAGTACATGGGCACGGTTCATTACAACAACCGCAGCGGCGTGCGTGCGACCTGCCCGGATTGCCATGTGCCTCATGAATGGGCGCCGAAAATGCTGCGCAAGATTAAGGCCAGCAAGGAGCTGTACGCCAAGGCGTTCGGCCTGATCGACACGCCGCAGAAGTTTGACCAGCATCGGCTGGCGATGGCGAGCAACGAATGGGCGCGAATGAAGGCCAACGATTCTCAGGAGTGCCGTAACTGCCACAACTTCGAGTATATGGACTTCACCGCACAGAAAACCGTGGCGGCGAAGATGCACGACAAGGCGGTAACGGAAGGCAAGACCTGCATCGATTGCCACAAGGGGATTGCGCACAAGCTGCCGGACATGCGCGACGTTCCTAACGGGTTCTAAATCTTTTGCGGTCAAATGCCCCGTAGCGCTCCATGAGCCGCGGGGCTTTTTTGTTGCAAATCCATTGCCCCTTCGGCGCTTAATCGCGGTATCATTTTTGCGTTTCAGCTAACGGAAAAGAAGAAGGGTTCATGTCGGCGAAAATTGAGAATGTGAAGAAAGAGCTGCTTTCGGATAACTGGTATGTGCTGCACAAATATACTTTTGATCTCAAGCGTAAGGATGGCGGTTCCGTTCAGCAGATGCGCGAAGTCTACGATCGTGGCAATGGCGCCACCATTTTGTTGTACAACCGTGCCAAAGGGACCGTGGTGCTGACCAATCAGTTCCGCATGCCGACCTATGTGAATGGCAACGACAGCGGCATGCTGTTAGAGGCCTGTGCCGGCTTGTTGGATGCCGATTCTCCAGAGCAATGCGCCCGTCGCGAAGCGGTAGAAGAAACCGGTTTTCAGGTCGGTGACGTGCAGAAGATTTTCGAAGCCTATATGTCGCCAGGCGGCGTAACCGAAATCGTCCATTTCTTTATTGCCGAGTACCATGACGACGAGCGCAATGCGGCCGGCGGCGGTATCGAAGACGAAGATATTGAGGTAGTAGAAATGCCCTTTACCGAAGCGGTGGCGATGATTGCCGACGGCCGTATTAAAGACGGCAAAACCATCATGCTGCTGCAGTACCTGCAAATTCATCGGATCATGGGCTGAGACCTGCTGGTCATCTCGCCGGTGAACGGCGAGATGACCCCACGTTCGCTAACTATGCTTGTGGGCGTTAGGTGGGCCCGTCGGTATTTTTTGTGGCATCGTCGGCATGTATAAGGAATGGCAGAGCCGCTTATTGTTCAATTGCTTGCTTCTCCTCAGCTCGCCTGGCGTGGTCTTTAGCTGTTTTTTGAATATTCGGGTAAAAACCTGCTGAGAGTCAAAGCCATAGTCTAGTGCGATATCCATGATTTTTCTGTCGGTGAACCTCAGGGCGATCGCCGCCTCGGTGACTCGTCGCATTCTGATATATTGGGCAATGGTCAGTCCGGCATGCAATTTGAAAAGCCGCTGAATATGGAATCTGCTGTAGCCGGATTTCTTGGCAATGGTTTCAATATCCAGCTCTGCACCCAAATTGTTTTCTATCCATTTAATCATGTCATTAATAAAAATCTGCATATTAATTGCCATGGAAAACTCCTTTTATCGCATCGGCTTTTTGGGGTGTTCATACTCTGTTGCTTGGGTGAATGGCCTCTGATTTATAAAAAGAATGCTGACAGCGGGCGGGATAGGTTCCTGATGTCACGCATGGCTAGAGGGAAAGATACCGTCGAACAGCAGATCGATTTCATTGGGGGTTAACAAGGACGAAATATCGGTGCCGTTGACATACCAATAGGACAGGGAGTGAAAACCGTTCTCTTTGAACAGGGCGTCCAACGTGCTGGTCGCGATGGTGATCGGGACGTAAACCAGGTTGTTCTTTATCATGGCGTGCAGCTTATGCTGCCCCAAAATCAAACCCAGTTTGAACGTATAGTGAATAATGGCGTCTGCATTGACGCAGAGCAGGCGCTGCAGGTTAATCACCATAATGTCATGCGAGATAACCTTCACGATAACGGCGTTTTTCGTCTCCTCATCCCAGATTAAAATGTCGCCATCCGCCAGCGTGCTGTTGGGTGGCATAAACACGGCCAGCCTCAGCCCATCATGGGTGGATTGTTGATGACATTCTTTTTCCAACTGCGCGGAATCCAGAATGAGATAGTCTGGTGAGGTTCCGCGGATCTTGTCTTGCCACTCTTTGTGCCGATTTATGTTTCCAAGTGTTTCACTGATAATAATCATGGTGTCTCCCTCATGTCAGTTTTAAATATCCCTATATCATTGTCTCAGTTGATTCTAAATGCGGAAGGAAACACTTTTCTCTTGTTTTTTTATTTTATCCTTTTGGGTTTTTAAAATAGGAATGAAAATTACACGCTATGTTCGTATCGTTCAATCTATTAATTTTTATCTTTTGATCGGTTAAATCTATCGGTAGTATCGATCAAAAAATAAATATCAATAGTTGTTGGCTATTGTGTTTTGTCGAGATTGTTTGTAATCAATTGATTTTATTGGTTGTTTTGTTTTTGTTGTTTAAATGTGCACAGCATGTTCCAAGGGGCGCTGTTTCATTAGTTATATGAGGTGCTTATTAATATGCCATTTTGCAATAAAAATAATGGCACTAAAAATCAATAAATATCTCAGAAATTGATTTCTTAATAAAACTATCGCGGGGGTTATTTTATTTTCATTATGTCTGGTGCGGGTTTTGACGTCATTTTAAATAAAGTAAAGTTATAAACTACCTGCTTGTGGTTAACTCAATCGAGTGGAAGTTAATAGGAGTTTTAAAAAGAGTCTCCACCAGAACGAAAAAGCCCGGCAAGGTGCCGGGCCTGGGGTAACGCGACGCAAGATGCCTTATTTCAGCAGTGCCTGCGCCTTGGCCACCACGTTATCCACGGTGAAGCCGAACTCTTTGAACAGCTGCTCTGCCGGTGCCGACTCACCAAAGGTGGTCATGCCCACGATAGCGCCGTT